>QDKV01005367.1_pt1 | contig 75212 bp, 81 predicted proteins | sample 1861101 | NCBI WGS metagenome assembly QDKV01 (sample SAMN04275158, study PRJNA302643) | Fungus metagenome, whole genome shotgun sequencing project. | isolation source: fruitbody | host: Mallocybe terrigena | place: Sweden | collected 2013
TACTTCCCAAAAAGGATGTACGATTTTGGCAAAAAAAATAAATTCACACATTCCGATTATACCTTGAAAGTCCTGTAAGTACATATTTTTGTTGAGAATCCCATTGGATTATCACCCCCTCAACCGTGCCCCAGCAGCTTAATCCTATCAGGGGCTGATTTCCGCAATAGGATTCATCATTTGAGTATCTGCAGTCTCTTGAGACTTGATAGTTTCGTTAATGGGAGCTGCCGCTAAGATTGTCTGTGAGCTACTGACAGTTTTTGATTGTGATCTCAAATTTCGAGACGGTACGGAATTCTGAATCTCTGGCTGCTTTCTGCTTTGCATATTCCTGGATGGTACAGTAGTGTTGACTGATGAAGTTGATGATGATTTTGCGGGAATTGGCCCTACTGCTGGACTTGGAGTGTTGACAACACTGTTTTATTGTCAGTAGTATCCTTAGAACTTGGAGAATACCATCCACGTACGCAATCTGCATTCTCGCTATTTGGTCATTTGTGGCTTCCAGCTGGGCACGTAATTCTGCATTTGCAGCCACAAAGTTCTGCTCCCTCTTGTCCCAGGGCCACTCTTGTGCAAAGTTTCGGCTCATATCAGTCATTCTGGTTTGTAAAATTCCATTAACCAGAGCCTCAAGTTGCTCCAGGGTAGCATTTTGAAGAGGATCAAGAGGAGGATAGTTGTGCTGGTTGGGTTGTGAACTCATTCCTGAATCAGAATACAGAAGACGAACAAAGCTGGAGGGGCAATGAATATTGTGACACCAGGAGGGTCGCCATACCTACATTGCTATTGTTCCTGATAAGGAAAGGTGCTCAGACTCACCGACTCACCAACCAGCAACCACAAGGGGCAAAGCTCAATACTCTGCACAAAGTAGAAAAATAGTTTGTAAATAATTCTGCTAACTACATTTTTAATACTTTGTTGCAAAGTAGAGAAATTATGATTAGCAGAATTATTTATATACTATTTTCCTATTTTGTGCAGAATATTGAGTTTTGCCCCTTGTGAACATCCCCTCAATCATGATCATGATCAGGGGTATCTCAGATTCGGAATTCCCAACTCGATCAAAGGACAACATGGATTTCATGGAACAAGGAATATTTTCATTGTTCTTGCAAACGACGAGATTTGGACGAGAACCAAACAAGAACTACAGATGCGTGATAATGTGTCACAGACGGTGAATGGATGCGTGACTGACCACCTCAGTGGACATCAAGTGTCACGTAGCCATTGGACATCAGTGTTACGATCCGTGCCAAACAATTTTTGCGAAGGCCCCTAAGACCCACTACCTAAGGTAGCGGGAATGTCAAATACTTTTCTGAATTGCGTTTGCAGGGCTATGGAGCGAATTGCACCTGTCAGGCTTGCCGAAAAATGGGACAATGTTAGATTGGATTTGAACAAATGAGAGCTGGCTCACACTTCTTCTGTTCACAGGTAGGGTTATTGTTAGGTGAATGCACAAGTCTATCACGAAATGTCGTCTAACCGCACCCACAGAAACACCAGTTCAGAAGCAGGGTCGGAAGAAGGTTATGTTGACTATCGAGTATGCTCTATATCCTTGTTGCCTTCAATCCCCTTTTTGAATCAAGCCAGTTTGACTACATCCGTTCTCAACGAGGCCTCGATCAAGAATACCTCGGTTATTGTTGCTTATCATCCAACCATCTTCAAGCCTTTGCAATCATTCACACTTTCAAATTCTCTTCAAGCCTCCCTTCTCAAGTGCGCTGCATCTGGTATATCCGTTTACAGCCCGCATTCGGCCTTGGATTCTGTCTGGGGGGGCGTCAATGATTGGCTATCTGAAGGTTTAATCAAAGGCAAGGAAGATGGGGAAGTTCGTGCTCTTGTTCGTGAGAAGGTGAATACTACAACTGGGATCTCTGAAGGCGCCGAAGGCAGGCTCGTCACATTGAAGGAGCCGATCAGCATGGATGTTCTCGAAAAAAGAATAAAGTCACACTTGAAGCTTGCTCAAAGTTTGTTTTCCATCATTCAGTATCTGTGTGTCCTGATCTCAGCATTACCGATGTGCTTTCTCCTCTTATAGTCCAAGTTGGGTATCCTATTCGATCAAAAAAACTTATCCGTTCAATCGCCATTTGTGCTGGCTCTGGTGGCTCTATGCTTGTTGATAAAGATGCCGATGTATATCTCACGGGCGAAATGTCGCATGTAAGAACAACTAAATTCACTCATTTGTCGTTTAGAGTTTGCTAATTTAATTCGGACCATAGCACGAAGTTTTAGCCACCCTTGCTTCGGGCAAATACGTTGTTCTATGTCAGTGTGTTCATACAAATTCTATGTCATTCCATTTTATCCATCGAACCTTACAGGCGGTCATACGAATACAGAACGAGGGTACTTGCCTATTCTTGCGCAGAAGTTGTACAAGGAACTTCAGTCAGAAGGCTGTGAGGAAGGATGTTTGGAAGGTGTAGAGGTCTTGGTCAGCGAGAATGACCGGCATCCATTGGATTTCGTGTAGACACCACATGTCATCAGGAAATATATTCTCCCGATGGGTAAAGCTTTGAAGCTAAAGGCATGAGGTGAACCAATCGTTTTATTCGCTGCTAGACCAATCACAACACCAATCACAATACATGGTAGATGTAGGATCATAACTTCCATGAGCATGAAATGAACTTGTTTGCGAGTTCTATGGCACCCAAGTTGTCAACCGATCCTCTCTTTCTTGGGTTAGACCTTTCAACCCAATCGCTCAAAGCCATTCTACTTGTCAAAGACCTCAAAGTGGTTCATCAAGCGGCGGTGCACTTTGACCGCGACCTTCCGTACTATGGCACTACGAATGGCGCGATCCAAGGTCCTGACAAAGGGGAAGTCACTTCGCCGGTTCAAATGTGGCTGGAAGCTGTCGATTTGTTGTTTGAAAGGTTCCATGACGGAGGCGTGGATTTCGGGGCAGTTGCTGCGGTTTCGGGTGCTGGGCAGGTGGATACTTATCCCGAAGATTGTCCAAAGCTGTTACTTAAGACTTCTTTAGCAACATGGGTCCGTATACTGGTCTGCCACCGCAGAGACGTTGCTTTCTTCTCTGAATTCCAATAAGTCTCTTGCAGAACAACTAGTGCCAGGGGCATTTTCATCTCTGAAGTCTCCGATTTGGCAAGATTCCTCGACGACAGAGGATTGTAGACGGTTGGAGGAAGAATTTGGAGGACCGCAGACCGTTGCAGATCGTTCGGGGAGCAGAGCTTATGAAAGGTTTACAGGAAATCAAATTTCGAGAGTAAGATACACATTGCATGACAGAACTGACTGCATCCTACACTAACCCCCCTCGAAGATTCTACGCCTGAAACCCGAAGTATATGATATCACGACTCGTATTTCTTTGGTTTCCTCTTTTCTGGCTTCTCTTTTTCTTGGACGAATTGCTCCCATTGAGGTTGCTGACGCCAGCGGTATGAATCTCATGGACATAGTATCGTGCAAATGGGACAAGAGATTGCTGGAAATCTGCGGTGGACATACTTTACAAAGTAAACTAGGGTCTCAACCTGTACTTGGGGGTTCTACACTTGGGACAGTTGGAGACTGGTGGGTCAAAAAATGGGGTTTTCATCCAGGCGGGTATCTGACATCCAATTATTGTTCGTGTCTTGAAACTGAAAAGTCGTGTAAAGATTGCATTGTTGCGCCGTTCACGGGGGATAATCCAGCGACCGTTGTTTCCCTCTCAGCTCCTGGTGATGCCATCCTTTCTTTGGGCACGTCAACTACGTTCCTCCTCTCCTCTGATATCCTTCCAAAACGGTCTACCACCTCTCATCTCCTCGCACACCCCACTGACGTGCGTCGAAAGATTGTCATGCTCTGCTACAAAAACGGCGCGCTTGCCCGAGAACAGGTGAGGGATCGGTGTGCCAAAGGGGATTGGCATACTTTTAATGAAATGGTGGAGCAAACGCCACCCGGGTGTGGTGGTCAGCTGGGATTTTTCTTTCCGCTGCCTGAAATTATACCCCAGAATGTGGTTGGAAATTATTTTTTTAAAACGACTGGCTTGATGGCGACGGGTGCTGATGCACCTTTACCTGTGGATGACATTCCAGGCTCCCTACATCCGAGGGCAATTCTTGAATCACAACTCTTGTCGATCCGGTCAAGAATTGAGTGTCTACTACCGAAAGACTCGCCTCATTTGCGTCGCCTGGTACTAAGTGGTGGTGGCTCCGGTAATCAAATCATCAGGCAACTAGCAGCTGTGAGTAACAAACACCATGATCGTTTGTCTGATTACCGGCACCTTATTGCATTGATTTCTTGAAGGACGTTTTCAATATAGATATTAGTATTTCTCCTACGGAAGAAGGCGCTAGTTTCGGAGGTGCGCTTCTGGCCAAATATGCTTGGTGGAGACAGTTCAACCCGGATGGAGTTCTCGATGATATGATGATGGGTGCTGCGGGAGTCGGACTCACTTGCGTCGCGCATCCTCAGGAAGAAGCCGCGAGGGTCTATAGTGGTCTACTTGATATGTACAATGACTGTGAGAAGCAGGTCATAAATATCTGGAGGTCGAAATCAGAAACCTCGTAGAGCCGTTCATCCAAAACCACTTACAGTTACGATATTAGAAATACATAGTTATCTATACTTAATCCCCGCAATCCTACACGCAGCGGCCCGTGGGCCGTGAATACATCTGCGACTACCATCAAAAACGTGAACCACAAAATTTAAACTCGAGTCGCCACTGCTGTAATCAGCACAACGGCATTCATATTTGGGTGTAAGCCAAAAATTTTAATACCCTATCGGAATGCTGACTGACGAATTCTTCCTCAGGAAAAAATATATGTCAGTGCTGGCTCACTTATTGAGACGTTGCCTAGTTCAGAGTTTATATGTTCCATACCCTCAAGTTCCATTGTCTGGAGTTTTTCTTTGCAGGTTCCTCTTAAGCAACTTTGCTATGAATGAACACACAAGTAAAAGGGGAGCAGATGAAGTTTCCCAAGGAGAGCTAGCTTTCAAACGACCTTGCCTGACTGGTACAGTCCAGCCGTGTGCTACCCCAATCTCAGCTATTCCACCTTTGAAGAGTACGTCTTTTTTTTGCAAGTTATGGTGTTACCGATGTAAAACATTAAAGAGTGACGTAACTAAAGAGTTTGCAACCAAAGCGGAAAACAGCGACTTGGAGAGCGCTAGAGAAGAGAAATCATCGCCAACCCGGAAGCAAAAGGGAAAAGAAAAACAAGAGAGGCGTTCCGGTCGTGGCCGACGATCTCGTGAGGAGGTGGAGAGGGAACCACAACTCGACGCGGACGGAAATCCGATACCTAAAACACTGCGATATCCTAAACGACAATGTGCGCTGCTACTTGGATTTTGTGGTTCTGGGTTCAATGGGATGCAAATGTATGGAATTCTTTTCGTGTTCTGACCTCCTTACTTACTTCCTGTTTCCTCAGCCAGCCAGACGTAATGACCATCGAAGGCGTACTGTTCAATGCTTTGGTGAAAGTCGGGGCTGTGTCCCAAGACAATGCTGATAATCCTACTAAAGTAAATACCCCTTCTTCAACTTTTGTCTCATTCAATTTTAAAATATCATTTGAAGGTTGGTCTTGCTCGAGCCGCACGAACTGATGCCGGAGTTCATGCTGCTGGAAATCTTGTATCGTTGAAGATGATCATTACAATACCCGGCGTCAGCGATATCGTAGCCCGCGTAAACGAGGAGTTACCTCCTGAAATCCGACTCTGGGGGTTTGTCAGAACCCAAAATTCTTTTAATGCGCGATTGTAAGTTAATTCCGATTTTTGGGAGTATCTATTCTAACTGTATCACATTTTCAACAGAATATGTGAAAGCCGAAAATACACCTATTTCTTTCCGACATACTTGCTAATCCCTCCGAAACCTGGTTCTGGTTTTTACCAAAAGTGGACAGCAAATGGCGGTGACCCAAGTTCGCTACCTTCTTCCTCATTCTGGGAAAACGATATCTCAGGGACAAAAGAGGACCTCAAGCGAGCGTGGAGAGTCAGTGCTGAACAAGTAGAATCCCTGAAGCAGTTTGCAGCAAAATACGAAGGTACACACAACTTCCACAACTTCACTATCGGACGAGAATTTAATGATCGAAGTAATATGCGCTACATGAAGAAGATTGAAGTCTCCGATCCAATGGTCTATGGAAATACTGAGTGGATTAGTGTTCTTTTCCATGGTCAAAGCTTTATGCTTCATCAGGTACGTGGCTTTTGACCTTTTTTAATTCATCGCAGGCTAAGTTTCGATGCAGATTGTGAGTGCAATTAAAACTTTGTTACTTACAGGTCGAAGATTAAACGTATTACTACTTTTCAAAGCGTAAAATGGTATCGGTGCTTGTTCTTGCCACTCGAATGGGTACTCCACCTCAAATCCTAAGTGAAGTGCGTTGTGTTGTCGGCTATTTCAATCACATAGAACTAACTTCAATATTAGCTATACGGACAACGAACTGTGTTTGTACCCAAAATGCCCGCACTAGGCCTTCTGTTGGAAGAACCACTGTTTGAATCATATAATCAAAGGATGGCCACCATAAACCAGAAACTCAAACCAACAGATGCTGAGTACCGGCCTCCAATTGACTTCACGCAACATCGAGATAAAATAAACAGTTTCAAGGAACAGTTTATTTATAAAACGATGCGTGAAGTGGAGGACCGTGATGGATTGTAGGTCTTTCAGTAGGAATGACTGATAAACCTAATGATTTACAATTACACAGATTCGATGCGTGGATTAGAGCTGTAGATGCTTATTCGGGGAACGACATTCTCTATTTAAATCCCTTGGGTGTCCTTCCAGATGCAGCAGTAATAACGAAAGGCTTGCACAGAGAACATCCCTTCAGAGAGAGGAGGATTTTTGATACGACGAGTTTCAGTGCAAATGACAAAATCAAGAAGGAACTTGAAGGAGAGGATGACGTCGAGGAGGCATTAATTGATACAGGGCATTTGGAGGAAACAGAGGGCTAGACCAGTTTTTGTTCATCTATCGACTTATCTTGTAACTTTGACCTTCCTACAATGGTACATTTTGAGGCAGCGAGACATGCGATGATGAGACTTATGAAAAATTAAGACTAGCAGTCTACGATGAAATCAACTACTACGACTGGAACTTCCTCATGGTTTGAATCTCATCAAGCAATGCCTGTAGGCGATCATCGTCAATCTTAACAAGGCTATGAAACCAAATGAGTACAACTATCCTTCGCAGATGGAATGTGCAACGCCACCTTGGAATGATACTTTTCGCCTCTTCAGCATCTGCAGGGCAAAGATTGGCTATTTGAGCAGTCTCGAATTGTGTGAGCGCTGGTTCACGTCGTAAAGTCCTGTATCAAACGTTCAGGGGTACATAAGAAAGAGAGAAAGAATACCGAAAGCAAACGCACTCTCGAACGGCGCTGGCCGAGTCCGTCGTATTGAACTTTGCAAAAGTCTTCACGTACTCGAGAGTTTTATTGTACACGCTTCAATTGGAATGAAGATAAACAATATACTCCCCCCTCAGAAAGAACCAATAAAATCACTCACGCAGTGTCAGGTGCATCCTTGTCGCGATTCTCGAGCAGATACTTCACCTCTGAAATGAGTAGACAACCAGCATTATTGAATTCTATTGTTTTGACTGTTAAATGCGTATTGTGGGGGTAAATGATTTATGCACCTGGTCCCAGTTTCAACGCGGCCGCATCTTCCTCCTCGTTGACTGGCTTGTGTCTTAATCTTGCGGACATGAGCGGATGGACGGTCGCGTCGAATTCTCATTTTGGTAACCCTGACAAATACTTCAGAAAAGAAAAGAAAAAGTAAGCTTCACAAAATTGCATCAGAATTTCTGCATTGCAGCCCCAATAAATTGTGACGCTAAGATACAATGAGTAGCAACTCTCTAATTTTTAATCGACTTCCTGGTAATTATTCTAAACATCGCCTGGCATCTGTAAAGGGGCTCCGCTACTTATTTAGCGTCATGTCATAAGAGCACGGAAGGAAGAAAAAACAAGATGAGTCTGGGTGAGGGTGAGGACATAGGTGTTGACAAATTGAGATCAAATAACTCGGATGTTGGGATTGCAACAACAAAAGAAAAGAACTTTTGAGAAAAACTTATATATATGATCATTCGGAAATTAACATGAGAGAACAGAAAAACAACCAACACAGCAACACACAAAGAAAAAAAGGAGAGGAAAACACAAAAGACCGATTTTCGAGCAAAGAAATTGAGTCGCCCTTCAAAAGTTGCTGCGGATGACGACGACCCATGCGTAAGGGGCGAATGAGTTGAAGCTAAGGTGAAGGCGTATCACCAGCAGCAAGGCCGCTCTCGTCTCCTCCAAGTGTCATCGAGCACATTTGCCCCGCCAGAATCAATGGTGAATCCAATTTAACATCTTTAACCCTTTTTGGTGACCTCGATCGACTTTGGCTATGGGCATGGGTAGATACTGTTGCTGGCACTGACCGTCGGATAAGTCTTGGGGCGTAAAATTCCCCAGGCTAATAGAAAATGTATCGGATAAGTAAAGAAGGCGTTAATTATGCAAGAGAATGATCAGCAACAGAAGATTGACTGACCCTGCCGGATGTACGATCGTTCACTACTTCTTCTCCTTTGGGACTCTGAGAACCACTAGAATTCCCATTCGAGTTAAGCGAAAGTATAGGCCTAGAACCTCCCCAAGCGCCCGTCGCAACAGGCATTCTCCTCTCCGAACCAGTCATATTCGTCAAAGGTGGGAAGTCCGTCGCATGCAAAGTTACAGGAGACTGCTGCTGAGAAGATGACGAGGGCGACAATGAAGATGACTGAAATTGGCGAGGAGAAAGGGTGGTGTTGTTGCTGTTGTTGCCAGGAGAATCCTGCCCATTGGACCTAGGTGGTGAAATGGGCGGTAAGTTTCGCGAGTTGTTGAGCGAGTGATCATGGTGGCGAGAAGCCAAGGTAGGTTGTGCTTTGAGCCCAACTGCCCAATCAGGTCGCGGTGGCAAAGGGTGTTGCTGCTGCGATGAAGTCGTTGACGTGTATGTACGACGTGAAGACGAGGATGTTGTTGATGATGACTAAAAAAACGGGACTTGCGTTAGAACAGCGCTCGATGATTGCACGACGAAAACACTCACTGCTATTGAGGAAACGTCATCACAGTTAGTGGAGGACGCACGGCTGTTTCCTTCAGAACTGATATGTCCTGAAGTTCGCCGATTTGAATTATTGAACCGTGGACCAACTGACTCTCCTGAACCAATTCCACTTCCCCCAGTATGAGGGAATCCGCTCACACCGGGTCCATAACTCCACGTAGCTCGTGGGACAGGCGGTGCTGGTATGTTCTTCTTCCCTCCATTTCCAGTACTGTTACCGGCCTTGCTTGATATTGAACAACCTGTATTGCTCGGTTGAATGATACCATTTCCGAGACCTCCACGAGGACCACTAAAGCCGGAATTGTTGTTGACATTAAGATGGTACTGCTGACCGCTTAGAAATCCTTCGGGAGGTCGCATATTGTGATTTCCGTTCGTTGCCCTGGGATCGTACAATGGAAGTGGTGGTGGTTGCAAGACTGTGTATCCAGGCGCAGGTGGTCCTTGATACGCTTGTTGTCCAAGTGAAGTAGGATACGATGAAGTCATCGGATATGAATAAGCATGTGACGGGTGCAAGTAAGGTTGAAAAGTGGGTGCAAGAGGCATATTTGGTACGGCGCCCATTTGATGCATGACATTATGCTGAGGTTGTTGAGGAGGAATCGGGGCATGCATGTTATGCGGAGGCAACTGCATCGGAGGCTGGTTAGGATGTGGAGTCCAGCCATAGGGTGGTACATAATTCATTTGGTGGTGAGGGAAAGGCTCGGGTCCAGGTGGCGTCAAATTGTCTGAAGGGTTCTGTGGCATTAGGGGTGACTGATAAGGGTAATGCGGCGGATAATATGGATAGCTTGGTGCCATGAAGGGATGGTTTGGTCCTTGATTTGGAGAATAAGGGTACATATAAGGGTTGGGGTGGTACCCCACATTTGGGCCATGCTGGGAGGCATCATAAACTTGACCAGAAGGGGGAGGTTCATAAATTGTGGCGTAGTTGAATGACGGTGAAGCGGCTCGAGAATTGCGCGGGCTACTTCCAGACCCGTTGCCATGCAAAGATCCTCCTGCACGAAGAGTGCGAGAAGATGTGGAAGTCGAGGGTCCCCGTCTTCCATCTCTTTTGGACTCACGCGAAAACGTATTTGAAGTCGCTGACCACTCACTCTCGGTGGCAGGAGAGCTTGCTGCGTCGTCTGTGTCGCCCATGTTACTTCTACCAGTGGAGGAAGTAGAGCCACTGATGGAAAGGGCGGAAGAGTTGGGATTAGTTTCTTTCCCTTTTTCTTTTTCTTCAAAGCCCATGAAAATGCGAGATCGGGCTTCGTTGTAGGCGGCCTCTCGTTGTTCCATCGTCATAATCTTCTTTCTGGTAGAGCCTGCGATATTACTCTGACCGCCGAGACTACCAGACTCGGAGGGTTCAACGTCCGATAAATCAGCATCTTCTCCAGCGACAGAACCAGAATGAGACGGTGGTTTCGATCGACCGTCTGGGATCGATCGCTTCATGATTTTAAAAGCGGGTAGAGTATGTAATTCTGCTGGTACAAGTTCGCAAATTCGTCTCTCCGGACTTAAATTTGGGAAATTAGAGAAGAATAAAAAAATGACAGTGGTAAAACATACACTCTGCTTTCCATTGTGAGCATAACATACAGGCCCTTGATGGAGGGATCGGTTTCAGGCAGCAACTTGTAATAAGCAGAGCAACGATGGACAAGCAACCGTTGATAGGATGTAGCGGGTGTAACCTCAACGCGCGTCCTGAACCAGCAGCAAAAGAGAAGAGACAATCCAGAAAGTACATGAGAATACGGCATTTAACCCATGAGTAATATACTCACCTACGCTCCTTAATAAGAGCCTCAAAAACTTCGCCGAGCTTCAAAACATATATTCTATCTTTACTTTTAAGTGCTTCCAGGATCTGGGGGTCGACATCTAAGTTTAGGTTGGAAGAAATTGGCTGCGCTGCAAAAGAGTTTAGTTCTGGATCGTGATTATGTGTCGCCTCAGTGGGTTCAACATTGAAAGGAGAAGGCTGTGTGCCAACAGGGTCATCTGAGGAGGGGTTCATGGCAAGTGATGTCGTGCGTGCTAGACTGTGGGAGGTCGAGGCTAGCAAGAGGGCAATAGTGGATTTTGAGGGCGTTGATGTTGGAGACGATGAGGAGAAATCGATGAGGGCAGCCGATGAATCTGATTGGGTCAAGTGGTCTGCAACGGGGGACGAGGGTGAGGAGCAGTTCGGGAGGGTGAATGGAAGACGGGAGAGACCTTACCAAAAGCCATGTGGGAGATGAAAGAAACAATGGCAAAGAATAAAAGACTGGTTTCGTATATTGGAAAAACCGGGGAGGAGAATCTACATATGTCAAGACATGGGAGTGGGTAAGACGCAAAAACGCTCAGGCCGGTCGACAAGTGAGCCGTGGGTAAATTCATTCCTATTACCCTCTATTCATAATAAACGCTATATGCCTATTCTATGTCTAGTGAACCAGTGTCTTTCCATGTAGGACATTATAGATGTTGAAGCTCAAACTAGCAATTCCCGTCAGTCCTTTTATCAAAAAAAAAAAGGGATACACATACCAGAACACGCAAACACACACCCCATACACCATCAATGCGAAAGCCGCCCTATTCATCGCTTTGCTCACACTGGGATCATTCCGTGTCAACTGTAGGCGCCCAGTAAGAAAAATATTCCTCCAACAAGCCATTTTCATTACCTTCCAGTAGAATATCCCCGGCAGGATAAAAGAGATCGTTGTGGATCCTGTGGCGCCCACGAAAGATAATACTGAAAAGGCATTAGCAAACCTGAATCGGACAAATTTCATTTCTGACGCACCGAGTTGCAGATCACTGACAAGATAAGCGATTGCAAAGCCGCTACCAACAATCACCGTCGTAAATATGAAATGCTTCAGAGGCGATAGCTCTCCATGATTTCCATGTTCATCACCTCCGGGCTCTATTTCTCCATCGTCCTCTTCCTTGGGAAAAGCGCCAACATGCTCAGGATGGAAAATCTTGTCCACACAATTCCTACAAGGGTGTACTTGCAAAGGATACGAAAACATCACCAATATCACAATTGCTAATTGACCGATGGCGATGAAGAGCGAAGTAGATGGGTACATGGCAATGACATTCGGTCCAACCTATCAGATAATTAAATTAGTCTTTCTGAACACAAGTTGCTTCTAGTTCACCTTGGAGCCAAATGTGAGATAGCCAAAGATAGCAATTATCTCATACACCAACGTCGCTGTACCAATAGACCCACCAATAGCAGTGTTCATGCGCACTTGACTGTTGTCCTTGAGCTCATTATAAATGGGGAATAACTTTAGAAACCAGTTAGACCGTGGGGAGGAGAAAAGTGAATTGGTTCATACATTCTGAGCGCAAGTGAAGGCGAATACTTGAATAGGAAAAGTCGACACAAAATTGGGCGTGAGGCGGATCAAATAGACTTTTCCATTCTTGGGCATACCCTCCAAAGGCCAGTAATAACAAGTAATGACAGTCATAATAAGATAAGCTGTTATGCGAAACACGTTATTATTCGAAGATTTTAAATCCAAAAAGCATACAACCGGCTCACCAACAGAAAACAAGGCGATATAACTCGTATGTCGCAAACTATTGATGTGCCTCAAAAATGAAAGAGGGACGAGAATGATCATGAAGATGAAAAGCCAGTTCCTTTCATTGAGTGCCCACTCTGGTGGATTCGTGTCTGAAGAAGTAAGATCATGGTAAATAGATTCGACCACATTAGGCATGAGTCCTTTAATGATTATTAAATAGCTGTCGAACATAGACATGAAACTCGCTTAGGATGAGCTGAAACAGAGAGCACATACCTGATAGAAACACCAAAACATTTAGTGGCAATGGCGGCATCAAACCAGACTGCTGCGCTCGGGAAAGTGAGCTGAGAGATGGCGTGAAAGGACGAGCGTCGGTGCTTTGTCTTGGTTGCACATAACGAAAGAAGATATAGCCCGAATGCACCTATGCAACCAGATGTAATGCAAGTGACCATTCCGGGAATCATTCCACCAGAGGCCATCGTCTGTGGAGTACTGAGGTTCGACCCACCCTAAAAGAAAAGAAGAAACCCACCAAAGGGAAAGTGAGCATTCCTTAAGAGGTATAACATCATTAGTTCGTTTGGCGTCAACAGTCGAAGAAAGTAATGCTCACCACTGCCAATAATGGTATTCAGCAGATTACTAATCGAACTGAATAGCGTCGCATGACCGTCAGCCCTACTCTGCACAACGGACGAGGAGGAGGAATGTCTGCCTAAAAGTGCCTGCGACTCGTCCGCGTCCCTGCTGAGACACTCAATCGGTTCGGAACCAACATCCTTGACCGCGGCCATTGTTGCTGCTGCTACCCCATAAGTTTGCACCATCTCTCGAAAGGTCTCTGAAAATTATTCCTTTCCCGTCGCTATTGGGTGTGCAGCCCTGCGGTTGAAGCGCGGGTGTTTCTTATAATAAAGGTGGAAGCGACTCGGAGCCGAAGGAAAACCGTTGAAGATGATAAAGGTGCACCAGCGACCTGCGTTCACTGTTCAGAAGTCCAAGGGACTGCTTAAACTCCCCTCCAGAGATAGTGAGTGGTATTGCCAAACCGGCGTCTGGAGTTGGTACTAAAATTTTACCTCAAACCAATACAAAAAGAGATGAAATCAGTCAAAATAAAGTCCATTCCGAACTCTTTGGATCATGAAAGTCACATGAACTCACAACACGACGTTTTTCTGCTCGCTTTAAATCAAAAAGGTGAGTCGGTACGATAAATGTAGCCCATAGTCATCTTCGTGCTGATGTTGTTCTTAGGCACTTTATGAACCTACCATGGAAAGTCTTCTCGGTTTGCCTTCTGAAATCCTCATTGGAATTATTTCGTATTTGGACATCGCCGATGTTCTCAGTTGTCAGCGCACATGCTGCATCCTCCGCGATATTATTGGAGATTCAATCCAACTTCATTACATCATGCAACTCATGATTTCTGGTATGCAGGATAACCCATTCTGCAGGCTTCCTATTGCAGACCGCCTGGCTGGTCTAGAAAGCAGAGAAGCCGCCTGGCGGTCACTTGACTGGGAGTTCGTAACAAGCATTGACGTTCCTTCGCGGTGGTCTGGGGTCTACGATCTAACCCCTAGTGTTTTCCTGCTTGGAAAGTCGGCCTTTGATTTTGAATATGTGACCGCAGGAATCCAAACAATTAAACTACCTACGCGAATGCCAGGTCAATCAGATGCCGGTTCTGTGGAATGGATCGAATTCAATTTTGGCATGCAAATCATTGACTTTGGAACGGCGATTGAAGAGCACGATTTGATTGTCTGTGTTTCTTCGTACGTTTTTTTTTGGCCCTTTCTCCCTTAAGCAGGCTCATTCTCCCGTAGACTACGCAATGAGGACGATCCCGATTTGTGTCACATCGTTGCTGTATTACTCCGATACTCCACGAAGAAAATGCATGATGCATGCAAAACTCCAGTTATTGCCATTTGCCGTGCGCATATCAGTCGAGGACTGCCCCATGTCAGCATCGAGGTTGTTGGAGAAAATTTAGCCATTGTCGTAGCGTTCAACGTGTCAACAAGCCTTCATATTTTCGACTGGAAAAGTGGGGAATGTAAATCGGTGCGCTTCTGATGACATGTCATATTCCGTTAGTCTCAATCCCGTCCTTAGGATCCAATACCAGTGAATAATACTGGTCTCACTTTTTTTCGCGAAGACCTTCTGCTGAATCCTAATGTCGTCCGGAAAACTCTCGACATTTACCATATTCCATCATCCTCTCTCTCGTCTCCTGCTTCAACTACTAGTACATCGGTCCGTCTCATCCATTCTTTCCGTCTGCCCGCTTTCAAAGCGTGTCATCGCATCACAAATGTCTCCTGTCGATCTGATCCAAACCCTACATCTGATAATTCGTTTCCCAAATACACCCCCACAGATCGACCATTTACCAATGACCCCGCCTGCGCAATCATCATTTTCACTTTTACGATACAATTCATGACGGGAATCAATACGGGCAACTTTGTCATGATTGTGCATCGGAAAGCGCTACTGGATTCCCTACCGCCATCATCTCTGCAGCGCATGCTTCCAACTGCCACTACCACTGTTACAAAAACCACCTCGACAACGCCATGGGAGGACTGGGGTCCCCCTAATACTCGCTGGTTCAACGTGGATTTTCCTACAATGTTCATCACTACTACAGCGGGACAGCGGTGCGTGCAGTTTGTTCCCTCCATTAGACACCACGGCCCAGTGGATGAGGCGGCAAACAACGACCGCGTTCCGGACACGATCCTTATTCTAGACTTCAACCCTGAGCATGTTGTCATTGCGAGGCGTTTTAGCAGTTTATATGGGGGATTTACTTTGGTTGGCAAACAGCCATTCGTGATTTCCAAGGAAGGTGCCAATTCGGAAGAATTGAGGGAGAACGTATTTCTCGCGCATGACGTATTTGAGGGAGAGGTCGTGGGCAGACTGCCATATCTTGTCTACAAGGCTGATCAGAAGTGGAATTATGATGCGGTACTCATTGACGAGGAAAGGATATTGGGCATTAGAGTAAGTTTTTCTTCTGTTTTCTAAAGATTTTTATTGACGGGATTTTTGGGACAGAGTGACTCACATGAAACCACATCAGTTGACGTTATATATATTGGATGATTGCAAAGAAAACGACGAAGTGTTTAGTTTTTTATATTTCAATTACTCATTCACTTAGTATAAGTTAGAATGTTTGATGGTCATTCAAATTGTACCGGCTGATCGGGAACCTGAGCAATTCCGTCATCTGCCAGAAGGGCCAAGTAAGCATGGCATCTAGCTAACAAGACAGCAATATACAACAATATAGGTGTGAAGACTGCCAAATCGCGAAATCACAACTTGGAAAATCATCATTTAAGTCTGCATGCAATACAATAATCCAAATATAGACGGATGGTAGTATACTCTGATAATTAAGATATCAGACCTATAATTATAATCAAGTCTTCTTACTACCGGGTCCAAAGAAATTCATTAACCCCTTCTGCGTCTTAACATTGCCTGTCATTTTATTTCTGACTTTTTGTGCCGTAGGTTTGGACGCAGCTTGAACACCTTTCTTCTTCTCATCTTTTGTCGCTGCTTGAGGCATTTCCACATCGTCCTTCACTTCCTCTTCCTTGACCGTGATTGCTTTTGGTTTACCCTTCGCTTTGGGTGGTGCAGATTGTAGTTCTTCCTCATCAACGGATTCCCAGTCTGTATAGTCCTCTCTATCTGTAAAGTGAGGCAGCATTAGGGCTCAATAGTCTTGCAAAAAAAAAAGGACATACGGGAATAGCCCTTAGCATCAGTAGAGTACTTCGTCTTGGTGACTTTTCGCTTCTTTAGGCCATTTTGGCCAACTGGGATCACAGGTTTTGCCTTCCGTTTCTTCTGAGGCTTAGAGATAGCCGTGTCATCGACCATATCTACGTCTTCCTCCTCCTCCATTTTCACAGATACTCTATCAGGCTCGGATCCGTCTCCCAGTTCACTCACGCTTGTGGAAGGTGCATGAGATACTCTCTCGACTTGATCTAAAAATATTGTTAAGAAGAAAACACTTAAAAGGGAACCAGGAAATTCTTTATTACCATCGTCGATATCCATAAGTGCTCGTGCTTCCCTTTCCGCTTCCGAATCCATAGCAGGACTACTGTCTGACTTGAAGCTCGCTCGCGACTTTCTTCTGTTCGTCAATCGGCGTGTACTGTTATCAGACTCCTCTTCAGAAAGGATAACTTTCCTTCTGGCTCTGGGACCTATAGCCGTTGCTTCTTTTACCACAGCAGGCTTCTCTAGCGATTTCTCCCTCGGTTTCAACCCTACCGAAGACTTGCGTTTGACACCCCGCTACCAGCATTTGTGTGAGTGGTCTGGTCGTGTATATCTAGAATGGGCACTTACCAAAGTCGGTTCCTTTTCGCGCCCCTTCTCTGCTTTCTCTGCTTTGACACTTACAGCAGCAGTAGGAGCTTTCTCCACGGGTTTTGAAAAGAACATCATCCTATGCACGTCCACCGCCGAGTCCTCCTTCTTGACCTTCTTAGCTTCCTCGTGCTTTGCCTCCTTTGGCTTCATGAAGAAATTAAGTTTTCCAGTACCCTTCTGTTTCTCCTTCGCTTTATCCACCGTAGAAGTGGAAGGTTCCACTTTTACATCTGGCTTAGCAGTGGTCGTCGGTTTGGCAGGCTCGGGAGTCGCCCCTTGTCTGGGTTTTGAAGGACCTGCAATTGGAAGACGTGGGACAGCAGGTTGCTTGCCCTTCTTCGAGGTTTCAATCTACGTATTTTTTTTTAATAATCAGATTTCAAAAGACCATTCCGGTTTACCTTGATACCATCTCCCACAATGCGACCAACCGTAGCAGCCCATTCGGGATTCTTTGATTTGTCTATACTCCGTACTACTTCTGCACGGTCGCAGATCAATGCAGCGTCCTATGATATGGATTAATTTGATTCTGAGAAGTACCACCACTACAGAGGTTTGTACGCACAATCAAAGGGGCTGGCGATAAACTGTACACATGGAGAGAAAATATCTCATCGTGCGCATCCTTTGCAGCTATGTGGGGACAAACTAAGTGGACGATAGCAATATATCATGATCAAACGCACCTTCCAGATCCTTTTCATTCACAAGCGTCATGCAGGTCTCAACAACCCCCTCACTGTCGTCTTCCTCATCGCCTTCTTCCGCATCCTCACAGTCTTCTGTTACAGGCGTCTGGTCCATATTGTAATCATTGTCCTCGTCGTTGCGCTTTGCGTTCCTCTTCCCAAAAACTCCACTTATCAGGAAAGTGGCCGAACAACTCTGAGATTGATACGGTGCATTGTGGTGGTATGTGGCAAGTTCACTAAGAAGAACAATCAATCCAGAGGTTCCACATAATATGTCTCGGAAGGCTTTAACTTTTTGGCCGTATTGACGTGCAACGAAAACTGTCTGCTCAACTGGCGGAATGTTACCTGAAGGGTGGCGGTGAGATAAGTGGAATGGGGTCTGAGGAATACTGACAATATTCTTTTCAATGAATATCTGCTTGGCAAGGTAGTCGGAAATGGCCTGCGTCGACATGTATGATGCCGGTGAACAAGATGGACTGTCGCCTTTTCGGATGCGGCGCAGAGTCGCGAACGCGTTACATCGAGCACGTGAGATGTGTTACGCCGCGTCGGACAGCAAAGTGAAAGCCATTATCGAAAACATGCCAAAAAATAAAAACATGACTAGACTCCTGTAACGTTATAATGATCCAATTCTCATATTTGGGTATCTCATCGTTCTTCTAAAACCTATTTCCCAACCTGGAGCGCTCAGTCTCCCTAGCTTTCACCCTCTGCAGCCTAACATCATGCATCATTTGCCTCCCAACTGACGACAGCTCCGACGATAAATTAGGATTAGGTGCCTGTGCCATAGTCTTGAGCAAACGTGAGCTATTTGAACGGAGGGGTGTCAACGGTAGCTCATTCTTTACACCTAAACAGAGATGATTCTCTTTGAGGGTATTCGTCTTGTTGTGTGTTGGCGATATGGGTCTAGTCTTCTTTGGATGAGAAATGTAGTCTTCCCGTTGTTCAACTTCATGTCGCAACGACGATCTGACGGATGAAGTCGAGTTACGTCTTTCGGTCCGTGGTTGTTGCTTAGCGGTGACGACGACAAAAGGGTCGCCAACCATGGTGGAAGACCGATTCGAGGAAACCTCTCCTAGGACAGATCTTCGTCTCTTGACGTTTCCTGACGAAGATTTTCTGCTGGGACCACGTGGACCTCGAAGACGAGAAGGCCCTGGCTGTGACGTGCCAGGGGTAGGGGCAGTAACTATGACTTTGGTAGGTCCAGTCATTAATACCCTAATATCATTTTGCTTGGTATCTCGTGCGTTCGAGGATACAAAATCGGAAACTTGAGGAGTCAACGGGACCACATGGGAATCATCAGAAAACGCGGAATAAAGTTCTTGTGGAACATTGGCTGGGCGTGGAACGTTCTCAGAGCGAGTGTGACGAAATATTGAGATATCATCATCGGAAGATATAGGTGGCGCAGAAAATCGCTTTAGATTGAATGAGAAGCGTCCCAAGCTTTTCCGGTCTTCGCAAATACGTTTGCTACCAGGGCCACCTTCATCAGACGGCGAGCTGAAGCAACTAGGAGGTTCTGGAAGAGTCCTATCAAGATCAATAGGAGATTTTGACTGCTTTCCCTTTGTCAAAAAGCCAAAAATTTGAGAGGCCCGTTGGGGTGTATTCGGATCGGAGCTACTATATGGGTTATTTGTCCTAAACGACGTTTCGTACTCGTACGCATCATTGTAAGAATCGTCGACTTCGACTTCCATCGATGAGATACCAGGGTTGTTAATGGATATATCAGCATCCGAAGTAATTGATACTTCTGGCGTGGCAAGTTTCCCAAGAAACTGAGGACTTTCTGGTGTCTGCAATCCAGAGGAGGAGATCATCGACGTTGCATCGCTTTCACTGTCAGAAATGAGATTTCTTTTCGAAAATGATAGCGGGAAAATTCCTTACGCCAAGAATCGTTCTGCCCATGAAATATCACCTTCACTATTCTCGTTTCCATCACCGCTGGAAAACACGCCCAGAAGTTGACGAAGGGTGGATCCACTTCGACGAACTTGAGCACGGCCATCTTTAGATGGAGAAGGTTCATCATTAGAAAAGGCATCGTTGGCCACTCTGCCATGCTCATCGTACAATTCGAGAAGGCTGGCAACAGAGGGATCTGATCTGAGCCTCAATATTCGACTATCTTCAACAGGCTGAAGGGATGTGCCTTTTTCCTCGGTTGGATTGTTTTCTTCCAAGTTACTATTGGCTAGGGGGAACTCAGTAGATGTATGTCTTCGTCGGCGATGGACGGTGACATTGTATGTTCCCCGCTGGCTTATAGAGGTACTTGATAGACTAACACATGAGGAAGCTGGGGTTTGAATAACCTTGTTTATTGGGTGAGCTGGAGGGGTTTAAAATTAGTTCCCAAAAAGTAGAATACAGTAAAATGACTCACGAATTGGAGGCAAAGTCGCATAGTCAAGTTCAGAAGTTTCCGCAACTCTGGCTGAGGTAGATCTCAGAAGACGCCCTACAGCGGCTTCATGATCTTCATGATTCATCGGTAGTATAGTTGGTTCGGGAAGAGGAACATTGTGAATAATTGGAACGCGTTTGGATTTATTCTTCTTGCTGCCTATGGAGAATAACCGCTTTAGAAAGCCCATGATATGAAAGAGCGTTGTCTCCGGAAGGAGCCTCTCAAAGTGAATAGTGGCTTGACTGCAGAAGAAACGAATTGGAAGTGTGCGACTTGAACGAACACCAAACATACATAAGCAAATTGTCGCGTCTGAGTCACGTGGATTATCGCCCGACATCTTCGCCGTTTATTATGGATCTAGTCGAGAATACAGGAAGCACCGCCAGAGATTACTGCATGCTCGAACGAAATATCTTAACTCACATTAGATTAGCACTACTTCTCTCCATATTATCATCTTCTCTCCTTCTGGACGCTCGTCTTGTCCCTCAAACGGGAGATCGGAAAGCCACTTCCGGGACGATACCACTTGCGTCGATAGAATTTGCTGCTGCCATGGCTTGCATCGCGGCGGGTGTGTGGGAGTATTACAACGGATATCGGGATCTCAGAAATGCAAGAGCATTCATGGCAGTCAAGTGTGTTTGAAGGGTTGTCTCGACAATGCGAGGCTTACGGACTATTGGCTATAGTTTTCACCTGATCGCCATGTCCGTTGTTGTTGGGGTTGTATTTGGGACTTGCGTCGTTTTCGTGCTGCATGATTCTCAGGTTGCATAACAGCAATATAGGAGAATACAGGTTGAACGATGAGGTATTTGTTTGATTATTTGATTTACTCTCACTGATCATCGACTCGGAGAAGGTATCATATTGATACGGATGCTAGGCAGATTTCTCTCTTCAAATGTGTGGCTAGGATCAACTGGTGCCTTCAAAGAATTATAGCAAGTCGAATGTTGTGCTACTTGTGTTTGTATTGTTTTATAGATACTCAAATACAGAATCACGGAAGTAAAATCCGTAACAGTGTGACAAGAATAGATGGTTCGATCTTTTTAGATTCTATAAATCTGGTCCCACATCCTTAGAATTACACCCATCTCACCTTCCCTAAACTTTCTCCAATCTCCTCATCCTACTTTTTATACAACTAATTCATCATGAAAATCAGTCAGAAGATACAGCAGTCTGCTAAAGAAGACAAAATTTGGTGGTCGTTCGAGTATTTTCCACCCCGAACTGCCCAGGTACCAATCTTGATGTTGGCAATCCCCTTGATCCAATCTTTTTCTCTTAGGGTCTGCAAAACTTGTTGGATCGTATAGAGCGTATGCGAGGGCTGGGACCCGAATTCATAGACATTACTTGGTATGTATTACCACCTACCTATGGTGACAGCTCATCCATGGAGCCTAGGAATGCTGGTGGAAGAACATCTGAACTGACGTCGGAAATGGTCAAAATATGTCAAGGACTGATCGGTATTGAAACTTGCATGCACCTCACATGCACCAACATGCCGAAGGATAAGGTCGACATCGCTCTCAGGGTAAATGCTCTTTCTTTGCTTCTTGCCTCGTCTTTGATTTATTTGCCTTGGCTTCAGGATGCAAAGCAACATGGTTGTAGAAATGTCCTTGCCCTCCGTGGTGACCCTCCTACGGGTAAGGACGAGTGGGAAGCTGTCGAAGGGGGTTTCGTGCACGGCATCGACTTGGTGCGGCACATTAGACGCGAGTATAGCGACTACTTTGACATCGCTGTCGCTGGGTTCCCAGAACACATGAATCTTCCTCCGGAAGACCTTGCCAACGAGCTAAAATGGCTGAAGGAGAAAATCGACGCTGGAGTCGACTTTATTTTTACTCAGATGTTCTATGACGTTGATTTGTTCATTGACTGGGTGAAGGCTGTCAGAGCTGCTGGTATCACGATTCCTATTGTACCTGGCATTGCCCCTATTCAGACCTGGAATGGATTCCGGCGAGCAACAAGCTTGGCTAAAATTATGATTCCAAAATCTTATTATGAGGTTTTGGAACCAGTGAAGAATGACGATGAAAAGGTTCGGCAGATCGGGACGAAGTTAGTTGCGGATCTGTGTCGGAAAATTCTGGACGCAGATATTGGAGTTCGTGGTCTTCATTTCTATACCATGAACTTGGAGAAGGGTACCAAAATGTTGCTTGAAGAGCTGAACCTTGTGCCTCGAATTGAGACCATCAAACCTCTTCCTTGGAGACAGGTACATCATTCCCCCATTGACATAATTATCGCTCTTACGTGGTCTGCCATCAGTCACTCACACCCAGCCGACGTCAAGAAACAATTCGCCCCATCTTCTGGGCAAACAGAGCAAAATCCTACATCTCACGTACTGAAAACTGGGATGAATATCCGAACGGTCGTTTTGGGGACTCGCGGAGTCCCGCCTACGGTGAACTAGACGGTTATGGTACCTGGATTAAACAAACAGTAAGCACAAGCACTTGGTCTTAGTTCTTGTGTCTAAAACCCCTTTTCCTTAACAGAAAGAGGCTGCTTTGAAACTTTGGGGCTATCCAACAACCTTCGAGGACATTACCTCACTCTTCGCGAAATTCTGTCGTGGGGAGCTGTCTGCATTGCCGTGGTCAGACCAAGTAGCAGCTCCCGAGACGTCAGTCATTGTGAAACAACTTGCTCAGATTAACGAGCTCGGTTTCCTGACTATTAATTCTCAACCCGCCGTCAATGGTGCCAGGAGTGATGACAAAGTCTTTGGCTGGGGTCCAGCAAATGGTTACGTCTACCAGAAAGCCTACTTGGAATTCTTCGTGAATCCGACGTTGTTGTCTCATCTTTTGACCCATATCGAACGAGATACAAATATCACATATTATGTGATCAACAAGTGCGGTGATATGCGTACGAACACGCACTCGGATGGTCCGAATGCTGTCACTTGGGGCGTCTTCCCCGGTAAAGAAATTGTGCAGCCAACCATCGTCGAGGCAATCAGTTTCATGGCATGGAAGGTAAGCGATCGCTTTCAAGTTAAGCTCTTCAGTAAGTTCTTACTGCGATCTTTATAGGATGAGGCGTATGAACTATGTTCACAATGGGCAAAACTCTACGAACACGATTCAGTGTCCCAAAGACTGATCAGACAGTTTTTGGACACGTCTCTCCTTGTCAATGTCGTCCACAACGATTTTCACAGCCGCGATGCCATTTTCGAGCCTTTCTTCAAGGCTGGGGCCGAGTACAAAGCTTTACATGGGAAGACCAACGCCGTTAACGGCCACTAAACTTTTTTTTTTACTTCAGGAACTGACCTTTTTTTGATTTTATTGACCCCCCTTCGCGCTTGAATTTTATGGATAAAGCATTCGGGTTCAACCCCCGTTGTTCACTCTTTTTGCCATAGCATGGGTTTTGGTAGTATCTACTACCTCACAGGACGAACATGACTTATGTACTCTGCATCAACTGCATTTATATCATTACAGATATCCCACGCATCATATGGCATAGACGTATACAATACTACTAATTTAACTTTGGATGTATAACAATCATCATATCAATTCCGAAAAGAAATAATCGTTGTTCATTGGTGGGGGCCCACAAACGAGTCCGCTAGGTATTTCGGCCTCTTCACCTGACAGATCTTTGCCTTTGCGTGAGATTATAACGAGAGGTGCAGATGATATAACATACCAAGCAGTTTGATCTTCAAACCGATGTCAGTCAGCGCTTGAACAAAGCCAGCCGTTTCCTTCGAAGACACATGCCCGCCATCTCTCCGGAGCATGTTCAGCCCATCCGTCCAGTCCGCCCAACGCGATTGATCAGGCGCAATCTGGTCTGCCAAAGGACCTTCATGCGCGCTCAGCAAGGAAAACGAATAAGGGGATGGTACGAAAGTCGACGACGGAGGAAGGTTGTTTTCATCTCGTACAACGTTTGGAGGTGCAGCGCAAGTACCAGTCGCAATCTCGCTGATAAGAGAGACTTCGATTCGTTCGGGTAAATCTTCCAATCCGCTTCGCACTGGGAATTTGATTGTACTATCTACGTAATGTAGATATTTCAGACCCGTATCCTGGGTAACTGATGAGAGCTCGTATTTCTTTCTGAGGAACTCGCTCACTAGTCTCATAAAGCGCCATGGACGGCTAGGCCGCCTGACAACTTCACGGGGAGATGATGCAGGAATGGCGTTTATAAACCACGCTCCTTGCAACAAACATTGTATACGTTGTTGCCGAACAAACTCGTAAGATTCTTTGTACAATTTCGCGCGAAGATTTCTTGGACAAAAGTCACGTAACAACTCGTGGCCAACAGGAAGTAAAGTGACATACCGGACTGGAACTTTGCTCAATAAATCATCTTCCAATTCCAGCTCTTTCATTTGTCTATCCCGGACGGCACGGTATTCTATTTCCAGGTAATCGCGCTCAACTTCATGCCATGGGCGGACATTTTCCCCTCGAAGTGCTACCTTAATTCTGACAGGAGAGAATCAATTGTCCTTCATACAAGAAATGAAAAGGAACACGTACTGGCTGCGAACAAGGGCGACAACACGAGAATAGTCGCCTCTAGCAGCACCACTGTCTGCCCACATGCGGATAAAGAATTGGGTAGCCAACGAGTGTACCCTTTGCAAATCGAGGAAGAAAGGCTGGAAAGTTGTTGATGTTGAATCTGCAGAATAAAACCAGCATTAATCACCATTCAATGTTTGTACAGTGAACGTACACCCAGGAGCGAAAATAGCCCAGTGTTCTGAAAGCAACTCAACAACCTCATTGGAGGCTTTCGCTATGGGACATCTCCGTTCATCGGGTCTACTGAGTTGCTCTTGGATCATCTAGAGGCAAGTTGAATGTAATGTGCAACTTTGAATAAGTTCGCAAACCTTTGAAAAATCAGGATCACTTTCTACAAAGCGTTTCTAAAGGAAAGAACATGATTACAAATAACTTTATGAGGGTCACACAGGCACTCACCAGGCATTCCAAACCCAGGACGCCAACTTCTTTGAATGCTTGTACGATGTCCTCTGTCTCAAAACCAAGTCTGCGCCATTTTGATACTTGACCGTTAGCATCAATTTCCTCTTCCAGTCCGCTATGCTTCCATATCGCAGCCAGAGCAGCAGCGTGAGCCTCTTCGGTATCTGGGTCAACCGAAGTGGTTTTTTTGTGGTATGTTACGCGGATCATATTAGCTTGGAAATCAAGGACACATGACGTTAGATCTTCGATGGTATTGAGAGACATTAATTGCTAAAGAAAGAAGGTTAATGTTGAATTGTCCTTCGTGAAAGGAGAGATGGCACGAACAACCACAGCCTTCCGAACATTTAACTTCTCAAACTCAGAAATGAACTCTTCCCACCTGGGATTACTAGCGTGTGCCAGTAAAGAGTTGATTAGCATCATACTGCCATACAATGTTAATCAATATATCGGCGTCAAGCAAATTGTAGGTCACCTGTACTGCGCCATAGCTGTGTCGGCACTGCCGAGACGATTCACAACAGTCTCCAACATATGAATCTCCTTCCTCATTTGCTCGAAGACGACTTGGAATCCATACCGGTATATCGAGTTTTGCTGGTTGCTCCCTGTACTTGGTGGTTGGGGACCAGGCGCACTCGATGAATCGGCTTCAACCAGTTTCTTAAGAATCGCAGTTGCAGGACGACAGACGTTAATAAGGGATTGTGGAGATGAAAGAATTTGTACGACTCGGAGAATAAAGGCGTCGTCGAGGCTTTCCCAACCGTACTCGAGTTCCATAAGGTTCTGCATCGCCGTTAACGCATACTAAGGGATTGTCAGACGTATATCTACGACATTAGATATGCACCCACGGCCAGAGTATTTCCGTTTGCGGTATTTATCACGTCCACAAGTTCGGTTAAGCCGTTATTGCTCAGGAATTCATTTGCAAATGCTTCTTCCTTCGTAACAATCAGTTACTTGTCGTCTAGTAAAAGAAGAGTATTTACCCTGATGAATTTCTGCAAGGAAAATAATGTCATCTTGATATTCTTATCGTTTCTATTGTGTAGTTTTTCTGCAGTCTTTCGCGCCTCGCGAGCAGGAGCATTGACAAGTCTATGATTTCTTCAGGTAGACTGCGCGAGAACAAAAAGTGGCAGACGTACTTCAAGTTCACTTTGCTCTTAATCTTCTTCCTGAGATTATCATTCGTGACCAATTCATCTGTTTCATCCCTCAGAGCGAAATGCAACGGTGGTTCTTTGATTTTGAGGCTGACGCAAAGCTGTTTCATCACATCTTCGACCGTAAGAGTTGGGTCGATCCGAGTCCGAACGGTTACTCCGTCTGCTGTCGTGACGTTGTTCGTAGGGACCAGACCGGGTTTGGCCTGCCCGGTAAGATTTGCCATGAGTAGTAACCGAAAACCTCAGTTGACAGTCCTAAGTCCCGAGCCCTTCAATAAAACGTAGATTAATTTATGCCCGTGAATTTGATACACGAAGAAATTCAGTTATACGTGAATATCGTCGTCACCCTAAGAGGTATTCTGACTGACGTGCAAATAACCGTGACTCCATCAAATAAATAGCATTTCCATTGTATTCTACGCACCGTTTATAGTTCTGAAATCGTTTCTGTAAAGCCCGAGTGACGTTGAAGGCATCACATAAGTAGCGGTATGTAAGTGCTGTCATACTGTGAGAACCTATTACTATTTACACCGTGACAGTGGACCAGATTGAAACTGCAACTTATATTGATAGTTCCATTGCCGCCGTTGCGTCAGCCTCAGCACATAATGTCACGCTTGGAGGCGTCCAAAGTCTTTCTGTTTACCACTGAGCGATGGAGGAACCTTCTGCGTTTTGCACATCTGATTATGGGGTTTTGTCCAGTCTGTCTGCAAGTTCTTTAGACGTCGGGCAGCTCATCGACGCCAATACTTCTCAGCCTTTGCTGTTGGAATCTCTCTCGTGTGCTTCCCTCACTAGTAGTTCTTCTGTCATCCCACCGGCTTTTCCTCTTCCCACTGTACCGCATCTTAGCCTTATTTCTTTGGGCGAGCATCTCAAAATGTTTCCTGCCGTGTTGTCAGGAACAGAGGAAAAGTCTAGCCGTTGCATGGACGCGCCAGTCGTACTTACCTGTCCAACATCACCTCGACTCCGATCAATGTGCGAGGAATGCTTGAGTATCACTAAATGGGCTGTATGTGGCATACCAATTGTCTTTCGCTGCAGTTAACCCTGCATTTGTTGTTAGGAATACTCAACTACTCGGGGTGCGCCAGGACATGTTCCTTGGGAGAGTATCCTGGAATGTGACATGAAGAAATGGGTTCCAGAGGGATCTCTCTTTTCACCTGAAAGCTTCTCCCTGGCCTTGTCCCAAGCTCGGAATTTTCGCAGAGATAGCGTACTACGTTCTCATAATCGCGAGGCTTGGGTTCATGAAGACCAAAAAACAAGATCATCTAGCCTTTTCGCGTCAAACCATGATCTTGACTCTGCACTGCTTGGTATGATGCGTGAGTTGCAGGATCTGCGGTCCTACTTTGAAGGAACGCTACATGAAGACCCCTCTCGCGATAACGACGCGGACCAAAAACTTTGCGTACCTGCCCTCGTTGTATCAACGTCTCATTTTACATTTCCGTTGGCATTAGAGTCTTTTCAAGATTTAACACAGCATTCTCCATCGTCTATCGCATATCGGAGAGGTAGAAGCCCTCCACGGCCACTGAAAATAGGAATGGAAAACCCGTCTTTTGAGGTGTCTGACCCTGAAATCCGAAAGACCTTTCCTAATCCACTCGTCCCAGAGGAGCGCACTCTTCAACTCGCCGATTCCAGCTGTGAAAAGTCAACCTTACGCGTTGAGGAGATGATTGACAACCTTCGCCTTCAATGTTCGACCATGTCGCTGAGGAGTCCACCTATTGATGCCCTCTGGAACTCTCGTTCTGCCATCACACCGCCTTCAAACGTCGAACACATTGAAATTGCAGACCCAGGTCAGGCTAATGAATGCGTTTTCTCGAAAAGAAATCCCAAAGACAAACAACCACAAACCACTTCCCAAGGAGTACGTTCTTTGGGACCTTTGGAACGACGATACCGAGGATCGTTGAATTCATCCAGGACCACATATAAGCCAAGGGCAACTACGCTCAGCGCCACTTTATCCAGGCCCCTTGACTGTCAGAAGAGGGCTTTACCCCACCCTAGATCAAGCATCAAGCAGGTTGCTCTTCGCCCGGCCTTGGTGAAAGACCGTCGCCCTCAAAGGCCGCTTAAATGTGTTCGCTTTGTATTGCCCCGGAGCGAAGTCGAAAATGACCTTGACGATTGTCAAAACTCGCTTGCGAGGCGCCGAGAAACGGAATCAATAACCGAGACAAGAAGGAGTACACGCAGCGTCGATTTGAAGCTATCTCATCCAAAGATTGAGGCGACCCTCAAAAACTCTCCTGTTGCTAGCCCGCCTACGATTTCCAGCCCAAATACCCAGACTCTTAATTCTAAACGTCTGACATCGAAGCCAAAAGAACGAGTGAAATCGGCAGTTATCAGCTCACCCGTCCGCAAAATTGCACTTTCGCGAGGTTCTGTAGAGTGGAAAGCTGGTAAAAACCTATGGCGTTCCAATACTCTTGGGCGACATTCCCTGAGCAAAATTATCAAAGGCCCTGTCCTCGCTTTCAGAGAAAACAAGCGTGCTACCATCTCTATTGAGACCGCATTCGAGACGAAAGTTGACGAGAACGCTCTGAGAAGACAATCGGATGTCCTACCTTCGAGCGCCAACTTCAAGAAGAACCGAATGCCGATGCAATTTAAAAATATTTTTAGTCGATTTAAGTAATCTGGATTAGGTCATTGTAGTTAGAATATGCACGAATTGCATTTCAGTATACCGGCCTGATGGTCTAGTAGTATGATTCCTTGTTAGGGTATTTCTTGCCATATCGAGGAGGTCCCGGGTTCAATTCCCGGTCAGGCCCTTGTGTTGAGTTTTTTGTTAGTCCCGTTATATTTCTAGGAATTCTATAATGCCAAATCAAACATTAGCTTGTGCAATTTCTTCAGATGTATATATTACAATTACAAGGACAAGAATTTTTTTTCCAAATATCATGATGTAGAACCTCCAGCTGCATGTCCAAGACGAAAGATGCTAGGAAGCACGGGAAGCCCAAATCGAATGCCCCTTTGGTTGCCTACCCGACTTGGAAAGTCAACTTGATCTTGTACTTCAACTTCGTCGTCAACTCCAGACTGCTAAAAGTGAGACAACACATCAAGTCTACGAAATCTCAAAAAATCTTACTTCGAGGTCTATTACTAAAGCCCCAGTGTGCCAACCAGCTGCGGTGACAGCAAAACAGAATCTTTCCTTCGGCGTCTTGCTGCCATGATCGAACCTGACTTCAGTGGGCTTCCCAACGGCTGGAGGCGTGCCACGGCGTCGCTCGATAGCCGATTGGAGGGCAGTATGGTCTGCAAACCCACCTGGCGTGCCAGGCTCTAGTTTAGTAGGTTCACCTAGACCCAAAGCGCCGCTCGAGTAAGCACCCCATGTCAGTAACTTTCCCCCAGCCGTGAGCGCAGCGTTGTGATAATCGCCGATCACAACTGAAATAATGGACTTGTTTTGCAATTCTGGCAGTACTCGAGGCTCGGTTAGCGGACTGGTTGCGGTATCGCCGAGCAGCACGATGGAAGATGACCCAGTCGAATACGCTACGAAATTTTCAAAGTTTGCAGATATCTGGCAGTGGGATAATTAGAGATAACCAAAAAAATTTAAAATTAAGACCAACGTGTGTGATCTTGAATGTCTTTGGAAGTTCTGCTCCGGGTGAAGCACTTTCCAATGAAGCAGAGAATACGGATAATTTTTTTAGTTCACTTAATTCGCTAAATCTTGGGAGCTGCAAAAATTCTCAACATATACCTCGGAAATTACAAAAACGAGCTCACATATTCCCAGCGCCCCTGCGGTACTTCGACCTCGCTGTGAAGCGAATTGTACTTCAGGACATGACCTTGGTTGGTCAATCCAACAACATTGTTGTCAAATGCTGCGATTTGAATCAATACTATCGGATACAATTCATTCTCAACTCCGTTGTCCAGTATTTCAGGTAAAGAAGGAATGGCAGGCAAACGTAACGGTACGACATCTAACCCCCATGTCACGCAAGGAATAATGTGTTCGTCCGGGTGGCTCCTCTTGTCACCTTCAGCATCCATTTCTCGCATTTTCGATTCCACTATTTCGCCCGTAGCTCCTATGAAGGGCCACCATACAAACACGTCTCCAGACTTCGTCAGCAGTGCTGAAAATGCCCACCCGCACTCGATTTGCTTTGGAGCATAATCAGGATCCCTGAGTACGGGAGCGGACAGATAAAATGGCCGACCCCAGTTGGTAAACGTCCAGATCCTGTTGACATGGTCCAAGCAAGAAGAATGCAAGCGCCCGCAACTAGTGAACGAATGAGGAATATGTACAAACAATTTACGACGTGTGGCGCACCTAATAGAACGAATTAGGGCAGGCAACGCTAACTTGTGAGGAACCTTAGCCGATTTAGCGGATTCTGAGAATCCTGCACTCTCCGTGGTGTACATTTCACCATTGAGGGTCCCTGCCAAAGAGTCAAACATCTTTAGACTATTAGACGACAATCCAGTTAACGCGATTTCCCACCCCAGACATAGACATTTCCCTCTGAATCCAATGCATGAAAAGACCTGTGATGCGAGCGAGAATTAGTGACGCGATTTCATGATTGCGGATAGTACTTGCATGCCACCAGCGACCAGACTCACAACGCGAACACCAGGCAATGGAACCTGAATGGGATACGGAACTCCAGAGACCACAGATTTGGGAATATTTGCCGATCCAAGGCGCCCGTTGCCTTTCTCGCTGAATGAAAAAAAAAATAGGTCAGAGGATAAGCCATTTGTTGTATGACAACCCTACCCCCACACAAAAACTTCGACAATCATCAGAGTCTCTCGTAGTCACAGTATTTCATATGCTTACCTCTCGGCTTGTCCAGCCCACGATAAATCAACTTGAAGCCACTTGTGCGAGCGGTTTTATCCCCAGAGAAATTGAAATCATCCAATAATTTGCGTTTCCAGAGCGCATCATCGTTGCATAACGAAGCGAAAAACTCGAAGAGAAAGATAAGAACAAAAGCACTTCGATGGTAAAGTTCTCACTTTATTGGTGCATCCAAGGTGAAGGATATTATGGGCTAGAGTGAAGGGTAAGATATTATCTAGTAACACTTCAATAGGTAAGTCTTGGAGCAAAATTTTGGATCCTTCGTCTGGCATAGTGGGTACGATTCAGAAAGAGGTTGCGCAAAAATGCAATTGATATCGGGTACAGTGACATCATCAGTGATCTTACATAAGCAACATCACAAATAACCATCAAGAAAACCATCCATTCGATTAACTTGGTGAAAGTTGAACGTTGAACTGAAAGGTAAGCAATGATTAATGAGGTCTCACCCCCTTTCGTGAAGACTGTCAGAATTTGAGCGGACGTCGACCTTGCCATATAGAAGAAATGAGAATGTACTTCGTAAGTTATACAATCTCTGTCCCATGTCAAAGAGTGCAGAGCTCTCTTCGGAGATTGGTTGACAGTGCGAAGATAGTTTGAAGACTTAAAGGATCAATAGACTCAGAGGTCTCAATTGGATTGGTATCAACATGAACAAAGTCATCTGAAATTGCGTATCTATGTTCTGACTATAGTTTATGAGGCGAGCTGTTTGTCCTCATGTTATTAAAGAAGCCCTGAAAAAAAGAGGAAAACGCTAGTTTTGAGGTCACATAAAAAGGAACACCCTATTAGACTCAACTAGAGCAAAGAGCGGCGCATAAGAGTAGGAGGCAAAGGAACGTCAAACTTCAACCAAGAACGGTGAACCACTTTTCGTTAGTCACATGATGAGCGGTTGCATGCGCTCAGCGCAACATTTCTGCATGGCTATGGCGGAACGTCTAACTATCCTAATTACGACAAATAAAATGTTCGAATAGAGGTGCTACAGCCTGCAACTTGAAGAAAGATGGTGATTAAATAGGCGAACTATACATTGATTTTTGAGAGGGGAGAAAAAATGAATAATTCCGAACTATGGCAATGTAAAGTACAGAAATGCCAATCGATGGGAGGAGAATAAATGCATAAATTGGAAAGTAATGCATGAAAGTCCGAATTGAGATGGTAGCAAAAGAAAAGAAAAGATATTCCAAAGTTGCAAATTGGCGAATTGAAAAAGCGAAAAGCGAAAGCAGCGTAGACAGGGAAAAGCTAACGCAAAAAAATGAAAAAAAGGATTAATAGCAAAAAGGATTAACCTGAAGGATATCTTGTATTGTCTATGGCAAGATCCGAGGACAGAGCAATGGTATCAGGACTCGGCAGAAGAAAAAGATAGGACGGAGAAAGGCGATGCATTGCCACCATCGGTGTCCGCAGGTGACGTCGAAGCCAAATGACGCCGCAAGTTCGCCCCGTGGAAGCGAGCTGAAGTGTGATTCATCAAACCCATCGACCGACTGACAAGGAAGAACGAGAAATATGGACCGCTGTAACCTTATGACATACTGACATTTGTATGACCCGTTCCAGGCCTGCCGGTGCTGTCACTGTCATACACTTCATAACTGTCAGAAGCGTAAAGCACGTTTGGCGCACCGCCGCCATTGTGTAACGGAGACAATAGTGAGGCGGATGGGTGATGATGGTATCCCGACAATGGAGTTGTCAGCAGTGGGCCATTGTGAGGCAGACGATTTATCGACATCGAGGGATGCTGCTGATGATGATGATGGCCCTGCGAGTGGGCGGGAGCGGAATGCGGCGGAAGACTCGACAGTCGCGTCTGGCCAGCGCCAATCGACAGCTGTGGCAATTGTGAATGATGCGCATGTTGTGGCGCTAAATTCGGTACCGACGGGGCATAGTCTTCTTGCTGTTGCTGATCTTGATGATGGTGATGTGTCAAGTGGCTACGCGAAAAAGTTGAGCTACCATGCCAAGAGGCCGGAAGACCATTAGAATATCGTTGCCGGGGCATCATTGGCTCATAATTTGCCTCTAGACTTGCGGTCTCTTCGCGCTCGTTAGAACGCGGGTACCGGATGTCATCGATCGGCACATCGTAGCGCTCTTCCACGCCGATTACCGATGATGGGAGACCGAGTCCGTCATGAAACGCCTGAGAGCGAGAGAGTGGATGCTGACTTCCATAATGGTGACCATAATTGGCGGGATCATCAAACGAGTCGCCGTAACTATCTCGCCGCAAAAGTCCAGCAAGTCCAGCAGCAGCAGCGTGTTCCTTCTTGGATTTTCGCCACTGTTTGCGCATCTCCTTGAATTCTATGATAACAGTGATATTTCAAGTCTAATTCAAAAAATACTTCGTCAAGACAACTCACCTTCAGGGGTGCGTTTAGGACCATGTTTTTGCATTGTGACATGGGCGTTCAAGTGATTGAGAGTACCATACGCTTTCTTACATTCCGGCCAAGAGCACAGATACAAGCGCTCTATCTCGTCATACCGGCGGCGAGGACGTTTCTTCACCGCATTGCCTGGCAAAGCGACGAAAGAGTAGGTCTTTCGGTCGATAGTGGCACCATCGGAAGAAATGTTTGGTGTACTTATGCTGCGCTGAAGGTGTTGTGACATCGACACCGTCGGGCTGCATGGCACACCTGATCCAGCGCTTAGAGGTGGCACAGACGAAGAGGTTGAAGTCCCAGTCCCAGGAGGAGAAGGCCCGTATGGATTATCACTTTGCGGGGAATAATGCATGCCAGAAGTTGGCGAGCTACCCAATCCACCAGAAAAATTGGGCTGGTGTGGAGAGATGGGTTCGTCAAAGCCATCGCCCCTATTACCAAAGATATTTTGACGGGGATCCGAAATGTGGGTGTCTTCGTGCTTCCATTCTGGTTGCTCTGAATGAGGAGAGAAATCCGAGTGATGGTGGCGCAAACTACGGAGAGAGCCCGTGCTAGCGCCACGATGAATATGAGTAGAATAAAGCGACGGTGGACGCGGTGGTGGGGCAGAAGAATGGTAAGCAAATGTGGGGTTGTTCTGACTGTAGTAGGTGCAAGTTGAACGGGGGTCATTAGAGGTATTGACGGGAGGATAGACAGCAACGCCAGAAAACGAGGTAGGTTCTGACATTCGACGATGAGAAAGGACAGAGATAGAACTACAAGGGGAGGGAATAGAGCTGTATTTATTGGAAGAATGATCCTGTGGCAAAGAAACTTCTGGTGGATAGAGGAGACGATCCTGGGAGTGCTCACGAGAGTTCTGAGGAAGGTGGCCGACCGAAGTAGATGTAGGAGAAGGGGAGTCGGATAAGTAGACGGAATCCATGGCCGGGTGGTTGAGGCTATTAATATCGGGATGGGGATAGGTGGTATTGTAGTGTACAGAGGAACAGGAGTTGTTGCCGGGCCCTGATGAGGTTAGAGCGACAGGGATGCCAGCATTTTGTTTTTGAGAGAAATGCGGGACAGCAAAAGAGAGCATGGCTCAAGGGTGTTTATTTTGTTTTCCGTGCCTATTAAGACTCGAATCTCTGTCCTCTAGATCGAGATCTATCCGTGACACCGTGACGTGCGTGCGTCAAATTAATCCCTGCACATCATTCCCCATTCAGTGTCTTCTCCCAGAACCTTCCCAAATGGTCACGCCTCCCGGCCCAAGTCTCTCTATCTTTCTTTCCGCTTGTAAAATATTCTCTTTTTTATTCCTCACCAAATCCAATATTTATCTTTGCCCATGGGAGTTTAAGATCTTGGATCATTTTTTCGCCTCCGCCTTTCCCACTGCACCCCGAAGACCCAACAAACATTTGACAACCATTTCGATCATCTTGCTACGTGGGAAGAACGTGAGCAATCAAAAACACAAATCAAGGAATTAGAAAAGGACATCCTAAACGGTTTGTCGTAACACCCTGTCGTCCAAAAGGCATGAATTAAATCTGCCAACAACACATTTTTTCATGCCTCTCACAATTCATTCACTCGAGGATTTCACACTCATCTAAACACGACTCCACCTGTTCAGACCTCAAAATCCAGATGCTTCCGCTCAAGTCCCGAAACCAGATCCGTAGTGGTCACAGATCTTATCAATCCCGAACTGCGAAGCAGCTCCCGACGAGGTTCAACATTGTTGGGCGCTCCATATATCGTGTCACTTCCGTTCTTCTTGAACGCTGTTGGGACAAACCCTACTTTTAAAGTTTTCTTTCACATTTCGTTGTGCACTATCGGGTGAACCCGAAATATAAGTCTGGCAACACATTTCCCTGCAGGCCATATAAAATATTTTCGTTTGACCTGCTTCATTTTCTCAACAAGCCATAATTATTCCAAACATAACAACCATCATGGAACATGAGAAGCTGAGTATACGGTTTCCAGCCGAGCGCGTTGCACTGGCTCCCCATTACTGTAAATGGGGAAATGTATTGAAATTGAAAGGAATGGAGCAAAAAAAAACTTATCAGAAGACTCCTGAGCCGGTTGGGTCGGATCTTCCTGATCACCCTCAACTGCATCAGCCCATTGAACTCCTCAGCATATCGTCCACCTTAAGTAGAGCTTAGATGTGGTTTACTTCTGTAGGTCGGAAGTGACACGTGTCATTTGCCGTTGAAGGACAACTGCGGCGACGTTATCATTGAATTACTGTACTTTCTAATTTTGCGGGAACCTTGCATCTCGTCACGACATTTATTCGATCATTCGATCGGTTCAGTCCAATTTATGTAAATCCTATCTCGATTGTTGCGGTTATGCAAACTAGTCCAAGTGTTTAAATATGCACCCGTTCACGACGCCCTGATGCGAATTTGCCTCTAGATTGACGGTGTAACTTACACAATCCAATACTCAGCAGAAGTCGAAAACAGGAAGGTCCTACTGTCATATGTATTTCATTGTCTCCCTATGAACCGCGAACCTGTTCCCGGATATTGGTAAGGGGATGGAAGAACTGTCCGCTCACGACAATGCAAAAAACAGGACATGTCAGGTTGCGGCGGGATGTCTATTATTTCCGTGCGTACCGTTGTGCGGCTTTTGCCTGCTGGACGGTCTCTCAAAGACAAAGGACTCAAGAGTCGAGACTCGTACGGCGTTGACCCTAGCCGATGATCTCAGTGCACATGACAAGACCAAGACTCAGGGTTGACATGGCACGCTGTTAATTAAACGAACCACTCTCACCATGTGGTATTGGTTATTGAAATTCATCAGCCAACCCATATTCAATTGCTGGGTTCCAAAGTAATTCGAAACGAGAGGATGGTAGGAGGTGCGGCTTATCCCAGGTATATGCACAATGAATTGGGGTGGCGCATTGCGTCCGATTTCGACCGAGTTGCACAATTAAAGACCGTGGACATGTGGGCAATGGCACGTTCATCCAGACTAACATCTGTTCTGTACCAAGGAAAATCCTCACGTCATCGAACTGCCTGGCTAAAATAAGTAAATACCTTCTGTTAACATGACGGGCAAGCGGTACCGAGTGACCCCAAGACATGTCTACAATTGCGCCGAGATCGAAAAATACCACCTTCTCACCTGGCCGGAAAAGACACCTACGAGCCGGTAGGATGGCATGATGAAACCTTTACAAGTTTAGTATGCCACGCCGTAAAACGTCCTCTCTAAACACGTACTCTGAATTGTTCTATGGACAATTTTAGAACTGGAAATTGAAGGTGAGGGAAAGATCAAGTAGAAAACTTCCGACCACGATAACAATTCCGTATCCACGATGAATTGAGGTTGTGGAGCATTTCGACAAATGCATCAAGGCGCTTCACGTGTTGCCGTTCCCAATCGTCGGTGTACTACACTTAACGCCTGCTCCAATATAAGGCAGTTTTATGAGTCCCAGCGAAATGTAACCTATCCGGACCATGCCGGGATTGTAGCGCCCAACAATTCTGAAGTTGACGTAAATGAGATCAGCGTTACCGCGAAAGTGCATCCGCACGGTTTACATAATTCTTTGGATGCAAAAACCTTTGTTGGTCTGCAAATGGTAAGAACAAAAAGAAATACAGGGAGGGTGAAATGAGTGGGATAGAGCCTCCTATGCAGTGACCACTGGCAGTAAAGGCGAACCTGGAAAAGCTTATAGAGTCTTGTTCTCAGAACACCAGTGGCAGACTTTGGGCAGACTCGGATACCTTCTGAATTCACGGCCCATTGATTCACATGTTGGTATCCGTTGACGAAATATCAGTCCCTTTGTCCAACGATGCCATGTCTCAATCGAGATCTGAGAGCGGGCCCTCAGGCTCTCACGCATCCTGTATTTTTCACCCTTTTCGACATTTATGTACGGTAATGAAATGACCCTCGGTCAGAATCACCGGTCGTGACACGGTGTCTTGCAATGTCCCACTTGGGCAATGAGAATTGGTGAGGTCCGATAGATCTATATGATAAGCACTTGGGGGTCTGGTTTCTCTTAGGAATGGTTTTATGTTCGCCACATTTATTTCTGTTGAAACTCTAAAAAGTTTTGAGACGTAAATACTGACAAATCGACCCACCACGTAGGATCAATATGTAAATTCCTGCTTTGGCACCTTCAAGCAATCTTTCAAACACTAGCTTGCAGAACATCTTTGGCTGTATTAGAGGCGTTGATCGAGGAAAATACCAACAAACCGACAGATATTTTGTCCATAAAAAATACACTCATGAACACGGTTAGGGAAGAACTCAAGCACTCCTCGGATATCGAGGAGGGATTACAACAGATCTTGCTACCCTCCGGTGGCACCAAGAAATGGATAAGTGGTAAACCAAAGGGTATCAAAATAGATAGGCTACTAAAAATTAGATGCGTCAAAATCGATCCCGAAGAGTGCCCCTTTGGCCGCAGCGGGTCTCTTGCAAAATGTATTGGGCGGGAGGGGCTCCATTCAACCACTAGGAGGACGGTCGGTACAAGGGACTTATCCGAGAGAAAATGGTGCATAAAATGGTACCTGCAGACAAATACATCCATTCACAACTTTGGCACGTCCTTGGTAGCCGACTGCCTGAAAGACCGAAAAGACCGTAAAAGTCCTTCTCCAGCCATCTGATACACTTTTCGGGTATTATTCTCTCCACCAGCACGGTGGTTAGATCCTTGGGCGTCAACCACTGGCAGGAGCATAGTCAAGATCTTAGATGGCAAGGTCTCAGTTAGCGCGGTTGCGATTCCGATACTTACACTCACTTGCATAAATGTGGAAGTGAAATCAAACTCGAACAGAGCGACAGTTAAGTTTGTGCCGTGTGAGCCTTACTACCCCTTGCAGCCGGAGCCAAACTGAACACTGGGCCACGTAGTGGTTTGATTCAGGGACCACTTGGAGGTAATATAATACGAGTTGAGTACAACGTCTCATAAGTAATGCGTAGGCTGTCAATCATGAACTTGAAGCATGCCAAACACTGGGAAAAAACGCCCTGATTGCAGCTAAAATTTTTATGGTAATGTATAATTCTCAAGGACTTTCTATTCCTCTTTTGCACTATGAACCTCAAGCTACCTCAAGTTGCAGAGCATTGTATGTAGAACCAAATTGGGAAAGTAACAGCGTAACACTTTGTGGACGCGGGACGGAAGTATATCAAATATCCCCATTAAGCAGAGTTCGTGACAGAATGGAGCTTGGACTGCAAGAGTGTAAGTAACAACTGTTTAGTATATGATACAGCTTTGAACGTTTGAACCTCGAAAGGCGTACAGCAATCATGGATATATCAGGCGTTTTTGGTGACACAAGATAAATCGACGAAGGCGGTCGGTGGCTCTTGTACTCTACGCGCGCAATAATAATAGTAATATGCCTTCCTACTTTCTGAATGATTAGCATTCGAAATTGTAATTTATTGCCAGTGAGGTGGCTATCTCAGTTGAAGGATCGCCAAGGTCAGCACAAATAACACACGAGGCTCCGTTCTGCGGACATCGATCGTCCTTTCCTTTCAAATCTCAGGTGCGAGTTATGCATCGGTTGTTGACCAAGTAAGGTCTACATCCGCCCCCAGAACCCGCAGCAAGAGAATATCCGATCCTGTCTCTTCCTTGCCTAATAGCCGAGACAAAGAACTATGTCCACCATTGTCAACGAAGCCAGCTTGCTTCCGGCTCCGACCATATGGGGTGACAGACCAGGAACTTGTCCTAACATCACATTACGACTTAGGAGTGAATAGAGCAAAGAATGCGTTTCAAAGCAGATTGGAAAAAAAAATTACGAATTCATCTCCGATTCAGTACATAAGCTTCCAGACGCTCCGACGTTCAAGTTCTTGTAATTCTTTTGTGGTTATATGTGGAATTTCTATTCCCAAACACTTTCCCGCTTTCATCGCTATCGTGGCACTTGACATGAATCTGCCGGTCCATGTGTCCAATCATTACTCGCTCCGAATATACGCCCCGCTGGTAACTCACATTCCCGTTCGTTCCGAACCATCTTGCCGCACCCATCATCGAATCACTGGTTACGAAGCTTGCCGCTCAGCCGCTGCCCTCGCAAGCGGAATCTCATTAAGAAAATATCACAGACTAAGTTGAAAGAGAAAACCAGAGCTCATGGCTCTGCAAGCTGAGTGGAGTTGTGCTTTTTTGTCATTGACGATGACTGTCCAAATCCACGGCCGCGGCGGCACCGAATTGATTCATGGATTGAAAAAAAATACGAGCACAAGACGTTTTCAGCATGTAATCGGCTTCATTCCTCAAGCCATCGTCTTCCAAACCTTCTTCCTATCATTGTCCTTCGTTCGAGTACGCTCAGATTTCATCACTTTACACTTGAGGCCGGAGTTCTTAGAGCGCTTTCGATGTCAGGTTCGAGCCAATTGGCTCATGGAAATTTTTATGCTTGCCAGTCTCCTAAGTGATGAGCAACTTATGTGTAATGAGTTTGGGGTGGCATCGAAATAACAGAATCTAAAGATAAAAACAGCGCTCTTTGAGAGCACGCATTCCAAAGGTTTTCTGTCAAAGTATTAGCAAGTAAGATCTTGGATGTTGCATGGCAGTTGTCTTACCCAATCAGAAGCTGTAACCCACAGCTCAGATACACCGTCCATTTTAGCAAGGACGGCAGCGCCTTTCCATGCAAGAACCCGTGGGTCCACTTCCTTCGGCGGAGGAATTATTGTCACCTTTTCCATATTAGGCACTAACGGTGTCGCAATGGCTTGAAGTCTGGTAATACATAAGTATCTGCGAACTCATGAATGAAAAAGAAGTACTCGCCTGCTTTCCAATGCGTGAGCCATGCCTGGTATCAGAGCAGTTCCTCCGATAACCAAGACTGCTTGCAAATATTTGCGGATTTTGTCATCTCCACCTGCAGCTCGAGCACTGTTGAAGATTGCCACGTCCAAGGGCAACTTACTGGCTTCGAAAGCAACATCAATAGAATAACCACCAGGATATAATTGTGCCGCAGGTGGTGGTTGAGTTGGTGCCGTTTCAGCATGTAAAAGAGATGGTAGTATGGAAGATTTGCTCTCATCGTCAGCATCAACCACTTCGATTAGTGCTTCTGAGGTTTCTGGCGGGTTATCGACGTCATTAGGAGTGTCCATAGATTGTGTGTCAGACTCGACCTTCGAGGGCGCTCCTGTAAAGGTGGATGATATGCAGACCGACAAGAACAGCTCGACTACCAACCTGCAACCCGTTCCACTGTGCTGGATTGCTGCTCTGAAGGTTGTGATTCTGAGTTCGGCATCAAGTGCTGGGTAGAAATAACCATAGCATTTGTCTGGGAATGGTTAAGAGTTCTCATCGTAAATGGGACAAGAGAGCATGCATTACGATTGATTCTGTTGTGAGTCCCAATATGTCTTCTGTGACATTTTGAGAGACAGGGTGAAAGTTTGCTCGTTTTTCATCAAATTCAATGACACGTGGCTCGAATAGGCACTTCGGATTTTCAGCTCAATGTTTCGAAGAAAAAAGAACAGACAATTACCATGGGTGCTAGGATAATCTCATCATAGGCACGTAAGCCATATTTTTCTGTGAGTTTGTGAGGTCTCCGGACGTTAAAGTCGTAAAGATTCAAGGCTACATCTGTCTGCAGACAGGTAAAATTAGAAAAATCATGAAATTTAGAGCATTCACTTACGTCTGCTAAAGTACACAGACGAATTTTTAGATCTTCCATGACATTCCAATCATATGAACGGTTGAGATTCAGTTCTCGGTAAGGGAACTTGATTCGATCCAGCAGGACGCTGAAGAATTCCGTTATGTCATCTCCTCCAGTGCTCAAAAACATTCTATGGAAATACAATTCAACAGCTCCTCGCAATAGAGAAATGTGCTCTACCTCGTTTCAGATAATAAAAGCCCTTCGTCTACACATGTAATGCTCGTTTTTACGGAGCCAATATCTACCACGCATGCGTTGGATATCCCAGCTCCGTAAGTCGCTGCAAGTGATTCCTGCTCCAGTTAGATTCCGAGAAAGAAGACGAGAAAAATTGTATATCAATTACTTGTTGTGCGCATACTTGTTTAAAACCCAATGAATTAATGAGCATATTAACCAATTCACGAACATATGCTCTGTCATAAAGGTCTGGGATAACCAAGACGGCAGAATAGTTCTTTGTAAGACTATTTAGGTGTCGAATGGCAGAGATGAGGTAGAATACTTACCTTGACATCAGCATTAGTTATATTTAACTTGTCGTTGAGCGTTTCCCGAATGATGTGTTCAAGATCGCTGAGGATTACTTGTATGGAGGAGTAATCTCGAGTGTTGAAGTTAGAGGCATGGATGGGCCATCTAACCATGTAGTTAGATGCGGAAGGATCGATGAGTCGAAGTGCCTACGCATGAATAAGGTGTCAAATGTAGATATAGACGACTAACGCAAACATGAACTACACACATTGTCGCCAAAATAGACAGCGTCTGTTGCAGTCCCGTCAATCCATTCCGTCTGGTAATCGTTGTGTTCGGCAATTCGTTCTGGTTTAAACTGTTCATTGAATGTCGATGCTATCTTCGTCGCATTAGGAGTAACGCGCAATTTGTAGAATCTCATTCGATCTCTAAGAGAAGACGTGATAGCAGATAACTTTGCGTCAAACTATGGGGAAAACCGTGAATGCAGACTCTTTCATGGAAACGCGCATACACACAGGGTCAGTTTCGGAAGGTCCACCCATTCTGCCACTACTCCCAGTGTCTCCTTTTTCTGTCTTTGGTCTGGGCCGCGACACGAGTTTTACGCGTTCGAGCACCTGTATTGGGATTCTCGACTTTCTTGCTACAACACATGGGATTTGAATTGGATTGACATCCGAAGCTTTTCCTATTCGTATGTATCTGGATCCTGGGTGAATTATAATAACATGAGAACCTCGCCTGGTCCATCTTAGATGATTGATTACGGGAGTCAATATTCAACTCACCTCTGGTCAGGAGCTGAATCTTCTACTGTGGATGCCTTGCCCTTCTTAGCCGCATTTCTATGCCAAATTGTCTGTAATTCTGATTTCAGATAGGTGGAGCTAGCGTGCTTTGGGTTGAAGCTAGGCCACAAGAGTCAAACCCGGGACAATGGATTAATTCAGTCTACTCACAGCAATGGCACATTGAAAGACGTGAACTTCATGCCAGTTTCATCCCGCTTCGCATTGGGAATTCCTCTAGGCATATTTGATAGGGGTACAGACCGTTGAAAATTTCTTTTAGCTGTGAGTGTTCGGTTGAAGTGATTGCAAACCGTTGAGAGGCAGTTGCCGGTTTCAGACAATGAAGAATTTCCACTCTGTGTGGATTGTTTCTTGAAATTTGATACTTAGTTTGGGGTAAGACAAGTCACAAACTAGATTATCCAAACGTTCTAATAGTAAAATCTATGGCTTTTGCAATGTTCACACAACTAGTGTGGGGAAGTATTATGGTACATGATGAAATTGCTGCTACATAAATACGATAGGATATGAAATTACCAGAATGCACACCAACCAGAAAAGCATTGACACAGATTTTCCAAAGCAGTTGCTTGTTCAATCAACTTATCGACTTGAGCGGGCACGGTGAGTGCAACGTCAGGATTGAAATCTCGTCCTGACATTGATCAGTAAAATTTGCTGAGAACTTTGGGCAACATTACCTGTAATCTTGTTTTGGACTCGATTATACACAAATAATGCACGTTCATTGCGAACTTCCTGTGCGGCACCTGGATGGCCTTGGTCTGATAGACGATGAGTTCTGTGGGTTTGCTCATATAAGTAAGATTTACCATTGAAGATATCATTTTCATCCGCCTTGAGTTTACGCATTGGTCCTTGAGGATGTCCGGCAACCCTTGCTAGCTCAGCTGCACGCACGGGATTGAGGCTGGCCTCTATAACTTATTCTCAGATAGAGTTCCGTCTTAGGTTTTAGTAACACACCTTCGGGTCGGCGAACTTCAACTTCAGTTTGCATAAGTCTCCAATTGATGAGGGGGTCATACACGAATGCCTCCAGCACGGCCATCAAAGATTCCTTGTTGCTTCGAAGTACGTCCATGGTAATTCCGCATGTATGTCTGAAGCTTCCTTCGATTCCACTGACCTGTTAGCAATGTTGACATGAGTGAAAGTGTTGACGAAACAGTTTAAAAGCATATCACCAACCTCCATCGCATGAGTGAGCATTCGGGTAAGCCGGAATGGCACTTTCTCCGGGAATTTTTCACGGTGCATGGCAACTTCGAAACAATCACCAAAATCAATGTGAACGACCTTTCCTGTGCTCCGCTCAACCAGGACATTGGAAGGATGTCTATCTCCGAGGCCCAGAATATGGCCAACCATACTATTGACTGCGAGTGAGCGTGTATAGGTGGCTCTGCGTTCTAACCAGTGCTCCGAGTTGTTACTCTTAAGCCATAAAACACGATACAAATCTTGTCCAGTTGTATTTTCAAGCGCGTATTCGAAGACTTCGATCTTCTGCAACAAACAAAGGTTCTCGTAATCAGGAGCCATCTGTCAAAGTTATAAGCAACTTATGTCAATCGAAGACAGACGAGAAATGACAGACTTGAAGCATTAAACGATACTCAATATTCAGCAGAACTTTTCGGGATTCTCGATAGTCTCGAATGAGGACATGGAGTGTATCGCTGTCTTGTACCCAGCCCAACAAACCGGCGTTAGGTGCAAGTGGTATAACAGGGTACCTTTGTATATGGAGACGGCGCATAAAGCTGTTTGTATCAAGTGAAAGTAACGTGTTTACGAGACTAAAGAGTTGCATAACGCGCTCATCCTGGCGAAGGTCTTCATGGCCTGAAAGAAATGGATGAAATCAACTGTATGTGTAAGAAGGTCAAGTTACCTTTGAGAACGTATTGATAGTCTCTCCCATCACTGCCCTTGAGGGAGAGACGTCGAGGACGTTGCTTCGAGACTATGACAGTCAGTTTCGTGGCGAAGCTTGCTATCGTAGTGATGGGACGGCCAGCTTGGTACGTACCTAGGAGTAACGTCAGTTATCTGATCCAAGGGTACAAAAGAAAATATATACCAGGAACGGCAAGATCAAGATTGCGTGCCTTAAGCAAGCTGGGTGAGACATATTGGAGATCTAGCGTTGTCAGTTGAGGCAGTTGCTTGTCAACTCGTTTGAAAACCTGTTTCAATTCGTGTTAGAACGATAGACGGCCGAAGGTACAATACATACCCCATAGTAGATATCCCATGCTTTGTCCAGCTCACCAGCGTCTCCATATGCACGATAACGACGGCATGCCTCCCGTGCTTCATGCAATTCCCGGCCGAAAAGTTGGACAAATGAAGTCTCTCGTGCTGTGGTTGGTCCCTACGTAAGGCGTAAGACGATTACATCTGGGCAAAGCTGTGTAAAAAACTAACCGCTTCCAGCATGTCATGTAAGGGTTCCAGAGCCGCAATCATACCAGCAGGATTTTTTTCGGAGAAGAATAAACGTGAGGCCTCTTCTAATCCTTCATGCCAGAGTTCCTGCCATAGAATTGCAACACGAATGAGTTCGCGACTAACTACCAATGCCTAAAGGACAAAAATTCAAATGAATCACGATTTGCCTGCATAAAGCAATATATACCTGAGATACAATAGTTGGACTATGCTCCCGCATCCTTTCCATGATGCCAAGAGCAGCGTTCTGTCTCGCAACGCTCGAAGATTTTGAGGCAACAGTTAAGGGGTATATGAGAGCCTGAGGATGATGCTTGCCGACGTCGGTTAAGAGATTATTAATATTCCTTCGGATGTTATTATGTGGTGTTTGGATGCGTGCAATAATCTATAGGGGCAATAGGCGAGTATAAGTATACAACGACAAAACCACTAAAACGTACCTGGGGAATAACTTCCAGCCAGGTATCCACCTCGACAGTCGAAAAGCCGGCGGCCATTGCGTGACTGACATCGTCGTGAGCTCCGTATTTAAACCAAAGTGTCAAGAGACGTAAAGTGTCTTGCAACGCGTCTTTATTTCGAAGGGATATCGACCGGAAGAATCCTAAATTAAGGAATTAAGAGGATTAGCACTGTGAATACCTGTTGCGCACACCTTCAACAGCTTGAACTACGTGAAGAGCCAACTCATTTCCTGCGACATCGTTAATTTTGGCCTCTGCTTGACCTTCCATATATGCGATGACATCAAAATGGGCAAGCGCCCAAGTGTGCCAGGCTTTATACCAAGAAGGATCGTAGTGAGTTGCTAGAAGATAGGCCTGAAGGATGTCATTGACGTTCCTCTTCGGATTGGCCGTTGTCTTTAGAATCCGATAGAAAACAGAAACTAGTAGCGTACCTGGCTCCAGTCATCTTTAATGTCCACTTGCCATTGGCCCTGCTTCAAGTAACAACGAGCCACCAGCTTTGAAAGCTCAGCAATCTTTTCCTTAGAGACACCTGGGCGCTGTGTTTGTGCATTTGTCTCTCTCGTGACATCAGCTGCAAGACTCGCAGAAAATTGCCGGAGGAAGTTGAGAGTGTCTTCCGATGGACCTTTCGCCCACATATATTTCAGCTGCGCATAAACCACATTCGGCGGGGCTTTAGTATAAGGGTGATCGTGAATGCGATGCTGAAAAAAGATGAGCCAATTCGGAAACTTAAAGCAAGGTACCTACTCTGTCAGGAGAAAGCAGAGAATTTATTGTCTTTTCTGCTAAAGCCATCCGATCACTTTTGCGGCATAGATTGGCAAATTTGATCCACATCGCAGGGTCATCCTCTGGATTGAGAACAAGCGTCCGAACTTGGAGAATTCGCTGCCAGACTTCGACGTCAGGCTGACAACCTTGTAGTCTGGGAATGATCAGGAGATTTGATGTACAAGTAGAGATATCAAAATCACCTCTTCATCCAGGTTTTCCGAATTGTTGCTTGACGTTCAGGTTGGTCAGCAAATTGCTTATACGAAATTATTTCCTCAAGCTCAGATAACATTTGTGCGCGAACCATGACACTGAGGCAAGTCAGTTTGGCAGCAAATGCAAAAACATGAATCCTTCACTTACTTATAAGAACGACCATAGCCCTCCCCAACAAAGGACGTCAATTCCGGATCCAGTAAATCGCGGGCTTTGGCAATGTGAACTAGAGCTTTGGGAAATTGATTCTGATGCACAGACAGAATGGCGCGATAGAAGGCGCGATCCGGTGAATCAGGCTTCATTGTGGCAATGTAGTCGTCAATGGAATCCCACTCGTTGAGCGACCATGCAGCAGCAGCAGCCATTGGAGCTATTTCCCGACGGTCCTCATGATTGGCATTTGCCCAGTTTTCATCCACTTGCTGCGCCAATTGATCCCATTCTCCAAGGGCATGCAGACATTTCATACGGCCTATCTGGACATCAGGAGCGGTGGGATCTAATTCAGCTTTCCGCTCGTACGCTGACAGAGCTTCTTGCCATCTTCCGAGTCTTTCGTACCATTCCTCGTGTTTTGTAACATCGTACTGCTCACGCGCAGTTAACAATGTACCCCAAGCTGCGTCATGTTGCTGTAATCGAGTGTTTATGGATATTAACGCTTCAATAACCGCCGGCGAAGACTCAGAGAAGTATTCTAGTTCTTTATAATGAAGGGCTTTCGCGTAAGCCATGTACTTCATTGCATATTCGCCTAGTGTTCGGTGCTCAATCGGCAAGGGCTTCTCTTCATGTTCCATGAACTCCGCAAGATTGAGGAGCCTGTGTATCAGCTCTGACGGGGCGTTGGTAGATGTGATGGCGAATTCGATGGAACGAACAAGGTCTTCCTACACAACGGTGTAAATAATGGCGACGACAACATAACTAATTGAAACACACACCTGATATTGGTCATAGAGTTCAGTCCAACACGACAGAAAGGCGGCATTAAACAAATCCTTGGCTAATGGTGGATGAATATCAACAAGGCTCATACAGGCGCGAAGCGCATGCGAGGGTGATTCTTTCATGAATTCAACACTGAGCCTGTGCACCCACTCCATCCAATCATCTCTTGTACTGACTTGGGATGGATCCCAGGCCTGCTTGAGGTGTTGTTGATTCACAGTCATCTTCGTAGCTTCTGCCGGGGCGGAGAATTCAGGGACCTTGGAACTCTCACTCATCCTATTTAAGTCAATAAAAAAGGTGGATATTGCAAAAGGCTAACGACTGACAATAATTCAATAATCCCTGTATCCTGTGGAAGGCGTTCGCCGTTCAAAAGCTTCGAGATAAGGTTTTCATACTTGGGATGTGTAATCCTGTTTCGCAACAGACACTTCACATTCAAGATTAGAATATCCCAAAACCGAACGATCCCCAGGACTCACTTTATTGACTGTGGGAACGAAGATAGCGAAATCAGAACCTAGTTGAATTACCAAGGAGCAAAGCGTATCCATGACCGTCATACGCAGCTCGTTGTTTCCATCTTCTAAAACACGAACGAGTGGGTGAATGATGCGCGACGCATGATCAGAGAAATTGATCCTTCTTGAAAGACCATCGATTGTTTGAATGGCCCTTTTGCGTAGGGCAGTCAATGATTCTGGACGGTCCGTGAAATCTTGTCGTTCATATGACTTAACAATAATCGGTATAACCAAATGCAAATACTCCTCGATACTCGCCCCAAACGTAAGGAAGGCGTCGAAAACCTTGATCTGAGTGTTTATTCGCTTCTCGGTTAGTTCGCCTTCAAACACCTTGAGGATGAGTGGAAAAATAGAAGGGAGAAATGGTTTTAATTCGGCGTCCAATGCCTTCCCCAATGCCTCAATGAGAGAAACAATCGGAAGCTGGAGTGTTGCGTTGTCCCACAAATCCGCTGCCAAATAGAACAAGGCTGGTACAAAGTTACGGATGTGTTGTTTGATAATACCAATTAAGATGGCAAGTTGCTGCAAGTGAAACTCCTGTAGTCGAGCAGCAGACCCACGTGTTACGGTTGCGAACGCAGGTATAATCTTCAGGAAAGAAGTTTCAAAACAATTTACGAGGGGGTTTGAAAGGGAACTACCTGGGGTAAAAAGGTAACGCACTTCAATCCTTGCGTCTTAAAAATAGACATAATTGCTTCAATGACGGTGTGATGATGGCTATTAAGAGCCTGATCTTTCAGTATAAGGAGGAGTTTATTGATGACCACCGATTGATAATAGTCATCTGATGAAGATGTCGCAGTATGCTGGGCAACAGGCACTTGGTTCACAGCCGCAACTGCAGTTTCGCTCGAGGTATCTTCGTCCAGCCTAGCCTAAAAACCATTATTAAATCCGCGCTGAAGTCCATCAATTTTGACTACCTTGCGTCTGTATGGGTCCAGAGCGCCAAGAACTCCCACAACCTTTATGACCTCACGACGAACAGCTTGATTTGTGTCCGTTCTCAAAATTCGTCCAAGGAGAGGCAATAGTTGAGGATAGTCTACGAGAGCAGAAATCACGTATCCGGTACTTGAACAAACTTGACCAAGGGTGTGCAACGCAGCATCTCGCTTAAGCAAGGAGGGATCGGAAAGCCGACTAATGATGACCTGCATCAGGTTCGACACATGCGTCATGGCTTGTTCTCCCCCAACGCAAGTGAGCTCTCCTAGGCACATTAAAACATTGGCAGCAACTGTTGGATTGATATCGTTTGCTTTGGGAAGAAGAACTTTCAACATAGGTAGGGCATAGGGTTTGATCAAACGCTGAGTTGCGCTAACGAGCAGAGTCAACAAGCGAGTGCACTCTTCTCGGTTACGCCTACACCGAGTCAGCCATAAGTAATGGTAGAAAAGGGAAACACTAACATCACAGTCGAGTACTCCAATTCAGTTAAAAGCTGGATTAGTGCCTTCCGCAGGGAAGGCATTACGTAGCCTGGATTGTGTTTGGCAAGTCGCCCTATCAGCCCAACAGCGGCAACCCGATTCTCGAAAACCTCGTCATTAAGAGCTATGAACAATGACCTGACGTTCTCTGCTTGTGCGAGATGCTTGTCGAAGCGGTCGTGAAGTGAGGATAGGACCACATGTCGTATTTTCGGGTCTAACAGAGAGGTCAGTAAAAATAACTAATTCCTAAGTAAATATTGTCAATCACCTGGGTCAGCAATGCCGACTGTCAGCAACTTGTCCAGCACATCACCAATAACTTCAATGGCGTGACTGCTTGACTGGTAACATATGGGGTCCTTGATGAAGAGTTCACAACACGTCAGGGCAGCCGCCTTCCGGACGTCAGAATTATCATCTTCGAGGTATGGTAGCGCGCATTGTCGAACAAACTCGTTTAAAACATGACCTAAGAATGTCAGCAACACAACTGCAGAGAGGGGAGCCATCAAACTCACCACTGAAATCGAAACTGCCCAAGGTGTGAAGCGCTAGTGTTAGCAGTTCTGGACTTTTATCAACACCATTCAGCTATTCGCGGTCTTTATTTCCACGAACAAAATAAAGGAATCAAATTCTTACTTGTGCAGCATTGAGATCCTTGATAACAGAAAAATCGTTTCTTACACGAGGAGGTGCACCGAGTGGCTTATAGGGCTGTCCGCTCAGAAGATTTGAAAGGAGATCCAGCAGACGATCTAAAGTAGTTTGGTATAAATATAGTTCAACTCCAAGGCTAACGGGATACCTTGGATGGTCTTCAGAAGAGGCGATATAAACTTTGCAATGGCGGCAAGTGCTTGGACAAGAGGTTCGCTTAATCCACACGCGAGCATAAGATCCAACTGATCATGAAGCAGCTTTGTTAGATTTGGGCCGACAGCTGATGCTAACATGCCGATGCATTGGAAAATTGGTTCCTCGGACGGTGCATTCTTTCGTCTGAAAACTGTTAGCAAAAGAAAGGAGGCCACAGGGCAAACACCCACCCTCGTCCTTGCAATCCTATCTTAATTTGCGTCATAACAGAATCTAGGAACGGTTTCATGTCACTTCCGACAGCAGTTGCGGTGTGTCCGATGGCAACAAAAGCTGAAAGAAGTCTGAACATCTTTTTTTTTTAAAAAAAAAAGGAGTTTATTTACCAATTGAGCGCTCATTAGGCTTCTCTAGTTGAGTTAGAAGATGTGCCATGGCTTTATGAAGGAAATGCTCAGCAAAGGTCTGTGTGTCGTAGGCGGCGAGAGATGGGATCATGACAATAACCATTTTGCGAACAAGTGGGTCGCGATGTGACCTAAAGCGAATGATCTGATCGGCAGTATCAAGGAAATTCTCTTTCATAAACTGGGGTCTATAAGGATCTGTTCAGAAGTAGATAACAGTCTAGGAGCCTCACCATGCCAGCATGCAGCAATAGTTCTCGATAAGTCAACAAAGACCCATGAATGACTTCTGGTTGGGCTTGCCTGAGACCGGCTTGTGCGTCTTGCAGAATTTTCAGGAGATATGGCGACCTCGCTTGACGTTCCCTCTGCGCGACGATCTCCAAGCATGCTGCAAGTAACTCTGCTGCTCCTTCTCGAACGATGACTCGTTGATCTCGAAGCGGGCCGAGGATGTTGTCAAAAACGATGGCAATATGGGAATGGAAATAGGTTGGACTGTTCTTTGCCAATTCCTTAAGAATAAGAACACCTGCGTATCGAGGTGACTCCTGCTTGTCGGGCTGCATTAACTCGATGGCTGCAGGCACCTCGTAATCCATAAATCGTTCTCCGAATGCGGAGCCACCTATTTCGGCGATGCGACCCAACGTCTTCGAAGCCGCTAGCATAAGATTTACATCATGATTTGGTAGGAGGTGTTTGACATAGTTATAGAAACGGAAGAGATGTCTTTTAGACTCTATTGACTCCTCTGAGTCAACTTTGAGAAGACTTTCTACAGGGTGTCACTTATTCAAGTTATTTCTTAGATTGAACTGCGCAATCTCGCACCTATGGCCAGTAAACCGCCAAAAGCTTCCACAGTGTTCTGACTGTGGGTGAGTTCAAATAGTCTCTTGTTAATGTTCTCGTCCCAAAGTTTTGCAGCAGCATCGGATGACATTTCTGCTATATTCATGGACACCTAGACACGTTGTATGATTCAGAGTAACCTTGCTTGTAGCTGTACAACCACATACGAAGCGCGTCAGTTCTTCTGCTGCTTGAGCTCTAATATCTTGATTTCTGTTCTTCAAGCCATTGAAAATTTGTGTCAGCCGATCTGGCTGGCCAGACTGTACCACGGAAGCCATGATATTGGCAAAGTAAGAACAGAACCGATTGCAGGCCACTCCGAATACGAATGCCGGCCCGCCATTCAATCCTTACATAAGTAATAAATATCACACCGAGGGAAAAAAAGGGCCTCACTGGGAATTGAACCCAGGACCTCCTCCAATCGAGTTGAGTACCCAAAGGAGGAATCATACTACTAGACCATAAGGCCGATGAAATGATTGTTGAGCCATAGAAATATACCTTGATTTTACATTCTATAACTATTTTGTGTAGCTTCAAGACTGAACCTGGCATCAGTAAATTGTGGAAAGTGTAACAAGGTAATAGAAGGTTGCTAGAACGTGCTGCAGCTGGTATAACTTCAAATAAGATTACACTGTACAGCATCTATTGTAAAGACATTATGCGCTCACGTTCCTAAATGTACTTGCCATCAGATTGCTGTCATTCCTGCAGGCTGCAGGACTGGTCGTCTCGATCAGTCTGCTCAACGATCGATAACTTTAGTGCTGAGCTTAGCTGTTCGCAAGCCTATGATATAGGTACCATTTACTGACGACTTGTGTGTTCACTGCTCTTAGGTATGTCTTCATACCAAACGCATTTACGGGTTTCAGACTGAGTCTGCAATGATTCTTGTCAGAATGTTAATACATATTCACATTGGCTGACGGAAAAAGCGGATAATAGAATTGACCTCTTCACACCGAACTTGTCGGCCCTTGGACAAATGGAGACGCTCAGGCTGGATAAAGATTTGATTTATTTTTATTGTGTGATTCGGCGGCCCATGGGTGGTTCTCTTTGATTCCCTGTGTCCCAAAATGATCGCAGTTCGCTCACAACGAGGCTTTCTCTACCTTTTGATCCCTCCTTTCCTTTTTCCGGACAGTCATGGACCATGTGGTAAACGGTTGCTTTGGCTTATTTTCAGCAAGAAGAACACAGAAGAAGCTGCGCTCGTCTCCAAGTTCCTGTCGATCTCTAGAATTATCCACTTCCTCGGGTGTTCTTGGCGGACGCTTGTCCTCTCCCAGATTTGAAAATGGAAAGGTCGGAATTGCACTATCCAAAAAAGACGACAATGTCGGTTGAACGGAGAAACATTTATTAGCAGGTTGAATGTCACTTCGGTCCTTGTTGTGATTTCTCGTATACACCGCAAGATATCTGGCAGACCGAACACGAAGACCTTCCAAGCTATTCACTAGAACCCATCTCGTCGAGTCCGAACGACGTAGCCGATGTGATTGACTACACAGTAGATTCGTTTAACGCGAGTCTACGTGATCTGAGCTTAAAGATTCATGGTACGAGACTTTTATTTTCCTGAGTGAAATTTCATCTTTTCAAACCAAAAACCTCTTTTAGCTCATCCGGAACTTAAGTTCCAAGAGAGGTCAGAATACCGAAGTCTTTCCTCCCTTGAAACAAGAGCTGAGATGGGTCCTCCATTGTCAGATATGCGCACGATCTTCTGACTGGTTTCATGGCCGACCATGGATTCAAGGTCACGAAGCATTACCTTCAATTAGAAACAGCGTGGAGAGCAGAGTATTCGCAAGGAAAGAATGGACGGGTTATTGGAATCAATTCCGAAATGGACGCCTTGCTAGGAATGGGCCATGCTTGTGGTCATAATCTCATCGCTGTCAGTGGAGTGGGCGTTGCGCTTGCTCTAAAGGCCGCTCTTCGAGCTCACCCGCACCTTTCGGGGAAGATAGTACTTTTAGGGACCCCGGGTAATGGGTAATCTTTTGACCTTTCAATCTGTCTTACCATTTGACAGCAGAAGAAGGTGGGGGAGGTAAGGTCATCCTTCTCGAACGTGGAGCATACGATGATATGGATGCATGTGTCATGTACGTCGCCCTTTTTTGTATTTCTTTTTTTCATATGCGTCTTTAATCTTTTAATAACCGACAGGTGTCATCCCGCTCCAGGACCACTCCACTCAGTTAGCATAGGGGCATCAACTGCGATGCAAGAAATCAACGTGCATTATCACGGTCATAGGTTTGTGTAGTCACCCTTTTTAATTTCCAAGATGACTTGATGCTGAAAACAGTTACAAAGTGCCCATGCAGGTGCTGCTCCGTGGTATGTACAAAACTACATTCAAAAGACATATTAACATACCGAATTCCAACAACTAGGGAAGGTACCAATGCGCTCGATGCTGCGTTCCTCGCGTATTCTGGTATATCTGTACTCCGGCAACAAATAAAGCCCGACCACCGTGTTCACGGCACAGTAGAAGGGAAAAACTGGCAGCCGAATGGCAGGTAGACTTTTGTTTTCAGCTGGATCATATCACTGACCATCATAATGTTTAAACCCCTCCCTCCAGTCATCCCAGATTATGCCAAAATGTCATGGCTAGTCCGCGCACCCTCGACTGCAGAATTATCAACATTCGCAGAGCGCGTGCAGAATTGTTTGCTGTGAGTACCTGGAGAATGAAAAAGGACGGTTTTATTTTATTTATTTATTGTTTTAGTGCTGCAGCACTCGCCACGGGTTGTAAAGTTGATCTGAAGCAAGGGCGTCCTTACAATGAATTACACCAGAATCCTGTGCTCGGTGCGGCCTCAGTTTTGCCGTCAGCTTCATCTTCGGCTAACACCCAATCACCAGCACAAAGCTTCACAGACATTGTAGGAAGTCGTTATGGCTTGACCACATACAGCAATGGTTCAACTGCTTCAACTGATTTTGTGGGTCTCAAATTTCCTTTTTCTTCCTTGTCCCCAGTGCCTGATAACAAATATATCTCTTCATCAACACAGGGAAACGTATGCTATGGTAAGTCACTCCTGTTCCCTTTTCTACTCAGACGCTTATCTCGTTTCCCCGATTTCAAGCCGTTCCAGCTTTACATCCCGCATATGGTGAGAGAATTCTCCTAGCTTATCATCCCCAGTGGGGTGACAATAAATCATTGGCGATAAGGCGAACTGAAAAACCTGCCCAGCGATCCCCACGGAACCTAACAGTGGGAACCATTCACCTGGCTTCGCTAAGGCTGCTCGTACCGAGGTTGCCCATGCTGCAACGATGGTGATAACGAAGGGTCTTGCTTTGTTGGGATACCGTATGCTATCTGATGATGCATTTTTCGCAGAGGTAAGTTGAAAGATTCGTCCGATGTTTATCTATATCTCAAAATCATATAAACCAGGTTCGAGAAGCGTTTGACAAGTGGAAATCATCGTCACGTTCTTGAGATGGTTACTTATTACGAAAAGCTGTCTCGTCTTCAAGTATGGAGCCTCAAACACCACAGAATGTCAATCCATTCTACTATTATTAAAGGGTCTACTAGATCATTGTAGTTGAGATATACGGCACGAAGGGGTATGTACATGGAGCCATGACTATTCGCAAATGAAAGAAAATTAGACTCTGAACCAGTAATAGTAGGTGAAGCAACGAGAGCAAAGATGTCGAAAGAAATTTTCTAAAAGAGTCCGGGCTCTACGACGCAGCTGCAGAAGCAGCGCCATCCTTTGGCGTCGTCGAGGATGTAGTAGCTTGTTGATGCTTGTGTAGTTCTTCTCGCCTGGCTTTCGCAGCCTTCATGGCAACGTGTTGTTTGGACCTGGGTTGAGCAGCTTCGTGCACCATTCTGTTGACCGTTTGAGGGGAAAGGAGAAAGTAAGAAATCTTTAAAAAAAAATAAAACAAAGGCATTAGACCCACCGTTCAAGTTCACGTCGCTCCTGGTCTGATTCGTCAGGAACAGCACCTTTAAAGATAGCGCCGGTAATCAAGATAGCCTGAGAAGAAGAAGAAAAAAGGTTATCATTCAGAAATCCGAGAATTGCGTAGAACCTGTTATACTTTGGCTCTGTTCATCAACACCTGTTCAGGCTGCCCTGGCTCCTTCAACACGTTATCGACGACTTCGCGAAGAACTTGTGTGACTTCCAGCCTTGCGCCTCGCCACGAAGCCAACATAATCTGGTAATGGAATGTCATAATCCGGTAAAGAACACACAAGAGCTGCTCGTGTTTACCTTGCCTGTGACATCCATCTCCAAGGCGCGTAATTCTTCCTCGTTAACGTCTCCCTTAGCTTGCGCTTTCTCCATTTCCTAAAATTTTTAAAAATTGGTTCCGACGTGAAAATTTTCCCTTTTGAAGCAGTATGGCCTACCAGCATCAGATCACGGACGCTCAGTGCACTACCAATAACACCCCACACATCTTTTGCAAGAGTACCCTTTTCTTTGAGTCTGGAAAAAAATCCTGGGCTAAACACACTTCGAATCAGATGCTTTTACAAAGGTTGAGACTCAAGCTTACATGCCCAAAAACTTTCGAGACTTCATAAATGATGTAGCTTTCATAATATAGACGTTTCCAATGGTATGCAGCAGCTGACAAGACAGAAAGAAAAATTAATTTGTCTTCATCCTCAGCAACGTTGACGCAACATACCTCAACCCCAAAACTCTCCAACTTCAAATCTTCCACCTCCCTCTTCATCTTCTCCGAAAACGCAATCGACTCTGGATCATCGCTCAACCCCGGATTCTTCGCCTCCACAAACGGCCTAAGCCTCTCGACCATCTTTTTCGTCAGCGTCGCCTTGCGCTCCTCCATCACCTTGCGGCGTGCATTTTCTTGCTCTCGCAGCTTTTCGCGCTGCTCCGCTTTGCGGCGGGCTAACTCTTGCTTTTCGTGCTCTTTGTCGGCAGCAGATTTGATGATGGAGGTGGAGCCAGAGGTAAGTGCTGGAGGAGGGGGAGGAGAAGCGCTGTTGTGTTCTACGGCTTGAGAGCCGTTGGGTGCGGTGTGAGGTGCGGTGTGAGGCGCGTCTGTTTCTTGAATAGCCTCTGTTACTTTCTCCTCTTTCGGCTTTGATTCAGTGGCTACTGTAGGCGTTGCCGAGTCAACCGCATGTGTCTTCGCTTCCACCGATGAACCCGACCCTGCTGTTACATTCGGATTACTAGCATTCAACTGCTTCTCAACCTCAGCTTTTTCTTCATCCGTCATCATAGTAGTTGCAACAGAAGTCATATCCTTCATGATTGAGATTTCGCCAATCTGTGGAATAGAAATTGACAGGCAGTCAATGTCAAATACCGAGAAAGTGCTCAAGCACGTACATAATCGCGGAAACGTTCTCCACCAAAGACATTTGCGAAGAAACCAGCAGCATCTTCCATGTTGATGGGACCTTCTTTATCCACCTATATCATTATATTGAAGGGACAAAAACGAAAGATCAGAACAAGCGCTTTTCGATACAACTGTTCAACCCACCATCTTCTTGCCATTCTTATCGTATACAGCACGTAAATTCTTTCAAGCAGGTCAGCTCCATATTTTCTTGGAAAAAAACAAGGCTCATACAGGGTCTGACAACACCTGATACGCTTTACTGAAGAGAACCAAAGGGTGATGATGACTAACACAACATATAAGGCAATAGCATGAACGAACCTAATCTCCTTAAATATTTCCTCCGCTTCTGCCGAAGGGTTTTTATCTGGATGATACTAAACCATCGAAAACAAAAAAAATTGCAGAAAAAGAGCGGTGAACAAACACGGAAGATGTGACGGAAGATGTGACGGAAGCGCCTACAAACCTTCATAGCTTGTCTCCGGTATGCCTTCTTCAAAGCAGTTGCATCTGCATCGATTGAAACACCCAACTAAGATGCAATGGAAAGTCTCGGTAAAAGGGATTTTTTGAACAAAAGTGGGAACATACTAAATCATAATATTCCGTCTCTACAGGTGCCATGCTCGAAACGATCAACGACCTTGTACTTGAATGTTCGGAGTTTTGGATGGAGGATGTAATTCACAAGTTAGACAAGAAAAGGAGAAAGGAGCAGTAGATGAACCAGAAAGATGATTAATATTATGCGAAATGCGGAGTAAGACCAGTCGGCTTAGATGTGTCGTGTTCAAGCCGCAAAGCTGTGGTTGTCGCACCTAAAAATGGAACCACATGTGACATGACCTGAAATCAATAAAATAATATTTATTTGCCACAATGTCTACACTTTAGAAGAGGGAAGGGACCCTAACAGTCGAATAATTGTGTGATGCAATATTGATGTTTCGCTCTTTGGTGGATATAACACTACAACGACCATAAGACCCAGAAAGATATGATGGACGACGGGATATCTAAAGGGTGAAGAAATAATGATAACTTGGGGAATACAGAAAACGCTTGATAAAAATATTGTACCCTACGAAGTTGAACCGGAGAGAGTCCATACAGACAGCAGTGTGAGAGAAGCTGGTATCCTAAAATTCAAGTTCCATCCACAGGTTCCTCGGTATGGAACCTAACAGCTTTTTTGGCTTGTGGTGTTTCCAACATGCTATTCCGTGGGGAAGCCAGTGGTGAACTTGTAATAGATATGGGGGCAGAGGACGATCTCGTATGAGGCAGAAACCTCGCCATTCGAGACTTGATACCAGCAAACGGTTTGGCGGATTGAGAAGAAGGGGTAAAAGACGTAATCGTTGTTGTGGATGCTGACGCACTCAAGAAGGGTGTACTAACAGCGGGGCTGCTTGAAGAGGAGGTGAGAGTCGTCGATGGTTTTTTTAGGGAGGAACGCGTAGGAGGTGGGGGCAAGATGATATGATGATCATGGGATCGCGATGAGAGCGGCACAGTGTTTCTTTGGGAAAACGCGTAAGGTGATGACCCCAGGGGCCGCAAGTGAGGTGTCCTTGACACATGCAGACCCATAGCAATCTGCTCGATGGTGGGACGTGGTGCCACTGGATCTGGGTCTCTAAACTGATGTAAAGGTGGTGGCGTACTCGACTCCTCTAAAGTCGACAGCAACCCTGGGGTCTGAGGGGGGTAATAGGATGAGCGGTAGACAAGGGTACAAAGACAAATTAAACAGACTTGGTAATCAGGAGGACGCTTCCTAGATCCATTCGAGGAGGACAGAGTGCGCTTGACGGAGAGCATCAGTCGAGAGGCGGGTCCCGGGCGAGGGGAGGACGAGGATGGCTCTGAACTGGACGTCATCACCGATTTAGGAGAACGATGTGAATCGTTAAAGTCTTGTGACATATGTGGATAACGTGTCTGAAAGGAAGGAGATGATAGTGAAGATACAGAACGGTGAGCAGCGCGCGACGACTCGGAAGGGGACATAACAATTAGTGGGTCTTTTTGGGCAGCGCAAGGTAGAGTCCCTCCTGGGTGTCAGCCAACTGGCAATCCCTGTTGATGAGTGGCTGTGCCATTTACCGCGGTCAACAAAATAAAACGTGTCTCATTCATAAATCAAAACACATGGCTAATTTACACATCATCTTCAATGCTATCACCTTCCTCCTCGTCCTCTATCTCTTCGTCTTCTTCTTCCGAGCCATCATCTTCTTCATCCTCACTGTCAGTTTCCCGGAACGTCAGTGAAATGAAGTCATCTCCGAGTTGCCCATCTTCCGCAGTAACCATCGGGCCAATGCTAGTATCCATTTTTGCATCTGTTTCGCCCGAGAGAATAGCCACAGTGGTGGAAATAGCCTTTCGATTCCGATTCGCCCTGATTACATGTGGAAGCTTGCACCCTTTCGTTTCACAGGTTCCCTTCTCTGCAAAATCAGGACATTCCCTCACGTGCTGGTGGTCGCAGTCTAGCCCACGTTCACAGTAACCTAGGACAGCAAAGTCTCGACAAACACCTTGCCTCTGACCCACGTTCACATGCGGGAAAGGACATTTTTCTCGAGTACACCGCCCTTTATTCAGGAAATGAACACAAAGTGGTGTCCGTTCCGGTGTGGGATCATGCGACAGGTTGCACGTTTCCGCTGTACTAGAACAATTACCCTGTAGGAAGTTCCAGCAAACCGCGATCTTCGACGGATCGTGTTGATAGGCACATGTCAATCCTCGCCCGCAAGCACCTAGAAACAAAAAAGTTCGTTCGCGAAATCGGAACGGAACAAAAATAGAAAGAAACAGGACGTAAACATGTATTGAGAGTGAAAGAACATATTCCAAGTTGACAAGAGATTTGAGAACATAAACGCACCGGTTGTCGTAAATCGAGGACACGGTTTATCAATGAACTTTCGCCTTGCTCTTGTCTTATGCAATCTACCAATGAACCAACCATGAGTACAACATGAATTCAACATAACTACGTACTGATAAGATCGTTTCGTGTTATTTAGCGTCATATTCGCCCCGCGACGAGTCTTCAACCTGAAAGCTCGTCCAGATGGAACATGACCAGGCCTCCTAATGAAATGGCTGTGACCCGTAGATCTTGATGTCGTCGTCAAAGTAGAAACCGGTTTTGTCGTTTTTGGTACTAACACAAGCAACAGAAACAATTATAAGCCTAACGCACCACACAACCGAGATTCAACCAGAACCCATCACTCACGATCTTTCCTCACAAGAGATCGTCCAGACGACTCAAACGCCACGCCACCCAGAACGACCTCCTTTTTCTGTGCTGAGACCACGGGAAGCGGCTGACTCACCGCAGATCCTAAAATTTCTGAACTTGAAGACATTGTTGCGTCCACGGAGGCAGGCAGCGACGGACCCGCCGTATCCAAGCCTGGACGCACATATTTGTTCGCGGGTTTATAATTGGGGTTGACATACATGTTGCTCCGCGAATGTCCTCCTTGATAATAAGGTGAGTAAAATCCACTGTGCCTGCTACCATTGAAAGACGCCTGTTGTCCCTGAAGTGCCTTGTGTTGGTTGATTGTGGCTATGAGTTTTTAAAAAGAATATCATGAGACTGTTGAAGTACGGATGCCACTCGACATGATGCAACACATACCTGTTAATCTCTCAATCTCGCTCCTCATTTGAGCTTCCGTTGTGGCAGACGAGGATGCCATCGTCGTATTTTCAACGTTCGTTCGTTCGTTGTCTTGATTGTAGAAGACGCAGATTTGAGCGCTTTGGTAGGTCTTGGTAGGTACAGTACAAAGTATAATAGTACACGATTGGTAAGCGGAACATAAGAATTGTCACATAAACATTTCACTCCCGAACCTCATGTTTATCCCTCTCCGCAGGGCCTCTGCTTCAATACATTAATAACTAAAGTATGCTTCTGTCTCAAAATACCAGATCACTTACCACAACGGCGGAGAATGTTGACTTGCTAGAACCGCTCCTCACTCCATTCTCAATCGATATTAGAGAAGACTCATTTTACCTTACCCGCAGCCTTAGCTGGAAGGACTATCCCTACTAAGTACTCGCCTACTGTCTTTCGAGATGATTATTTTATACCTAGGTATGTCTCCGTTGTTCGACCCTATTGCCGCCGAGATTATTGCATTGCTAGCCAGCGCACAGTACGGTTCAAGCAAAGAATTTCATCTTGCACGAAAGTTTAATCTTTTCAATTTTTGGTTCGGTGTCTGCCTCTCAGAAGGAACCTACGTCTTGGGAATAGTCGAACGCAAAAACCAGTATACGGCAGTGTTCAAATCAATCAATATCATACTGTGACTATTGCAATATTGAACGAAGCAGTTGTTTTGAAGATGCGACAATAACTTCACGTGAAACCGACTACCTCAGACATCCAATTCATCTTGCCAAAGATGACCCCAGTACGGTGATTTGGGCCTGCGTTCAGATCTGACATGATCATCACTGCTGCGAGAGGCGACGTTTTTTGCTGCCAGGGAAAATGAGGGCTGATTTTCTCATGGTTCATTGAAAGTATCGACAATCTGTTTTGATCAGTGTTGTGCGGTTAGTAACCAAAGTTACGAGTTCTAGTTAAGGCTACAGTTAGAGTTCGGAACAGTTAAGAACGGTTCCTATCAAATAATAACCGTTCTTAACCAAAATGTAACTGTTCCTAACCGTGCGAACAGTTCTGGAACTGGCACAACACTGGTTTTGATGGGTTCAACAACTTCGTATTTCTCAAGGGGTGTTAACGACTTATGCCTCACTTCGCCGTCCTCCACATTACCTTAGATTACTCTCTGATAATTGTTCATTTACATTTCTAAATAAATGTTGCGCAATACCTTAACAATAGTGGCTGTTGGGTCATACCAAACAAGGGCTGATCCCAATATTAATCTTTTTGCATCATGACATGAATCGCATTCCTCCTAGCCTCCTCTACCTGACCATCTACAATCCAACTCTTCGACTCAGTGAACCTCCTGAAGACGATGACGAGGACGCAGAGGAGCAAGCACATATCCTGTTCTATACCTCCAAAGAAAGGGCTGTCTCAAGGGATCGTATGTTACGACAAGTTGGCCTAGCCAAAGCATTAGTAAATTTTGCACAGTACGATTTCGTGGTTCTGTTAACGCTTGATTCGTTAAACTATGCGTTTTAGGCAGTTCAGTGGTGGTGATCCATGTAATAATATTCACTCGCAAGGAAGACGTATGGTTATGGTATCCCCGGAGCCTGATTTCTGGATACATGCAGTCAGTCGTCCATTACCTATTGAAAGAAGACCTTCTTTATCATTTACTTTAGTGTTTTGATATTGCCAAAGTCGTTAGAGCTCCCGATCCCAAGGGAAAATCTAAAACGAAGGCAAAAGCCAATAAGGATAAGGCAGAGACAGTCGCTCAGTATGACTATGAAGACTGGTCTATCCATGACAACGCTATGCGTGCCTGTATTTTGAAGAGCTATGAACGCTTCAAGGTGAAAATTAAATGGTTCATAAACTTCTATTGGCGTTTTTAGTGATTATTTTAATAGCTCACGCACGGTTCATTCTCGTCTATCTTGCACACCCTTGGTCAACAAGCCCTTGAACTTCAGCTAGAGAGGTTTTGGACAGTGTGGGCATGGTCCTTGGATATGGAAGAAGATCCCGAATTTGCAGAAGGATTCGGTATGCAGTTAAGTTGCCTATCATATGTCACTCATAATGTTTTAGGACCAAGTCTCCATCCACTCTTCTCCTCTCTTTCTCATCTCATCAATGATTTTAATTCGAGCTTATCTACTACGACGGCAGTTGTTCTATCACGACTTCATGTTATACCCTCCGCTAGATATACCCAAGGTCGTTATCCGGCAGCCCTTGCACGTCATCTTTCTTTCACCATCCCTCCTCCCTCTGCTACTTTCGGCACGATGAACTTTCTTTCAGGTTCTGTAGAAACTATTAGGGGAAAAGGTCCTGAAGATTTTCAGCTTGCAACGAGTTCGTCAAAAGCTGCCGAAGTTGGGAAGAACACTTTTCTTGGAACTATGACCATGGATATGAGAAAATGGAATTGGCCCGACTATCTGACTTTTGGGAAAGGAAATTTGACAAGACCTTCATCCGAGAGGTCTACTTTCTCTGAGAGCGAGAAGAATAAGGAGGAAGAACTGGTTCCCCCTGTTCACCTACAGGTGCCAAGTCAGGTCGAGGTCGAGGTAAACGCAAACGATCTTCAAGACGCGATAGTTTCGGATTCCATATCACTGACTTTGCAGGGCAGACACCCATCTCCTCACGAAGAAACAAAGGACTTATCTCCCGATCACGTCGATGGTCTTCACGATGAACCGAACGGCTCATCGATCAGGGATTTTACAGATGTGAATTCTACCCACGACCAAGAGTCATTTTCGATGAAGTCAACATTGGCCCATCAAAGAGAGGAAACTTTGCCATTAACACCCTCACCATTACCGGAATTCACATTGACTAGACTGCACCTAGCACCTTGGGACAAACCGACAGAAACACAACAAGTATCAATCCATTATTTAATTGTGAGATTTATTCATATATGAGAGGTTATGGTCGTCTTATGGGTCTTCTCAGAAACATGATTACCTGCTTGCACTACTGCATGAACAGGCAGATGAAAGTTTGGATACAGATCTAGAATATGCCGCGGGCAATGTGCTGAAACTGTTTGACGATATTGAATCTACGATTCAAGACCTTGATATGAAGTACTCTTCCTTGTTTCTATCCGTCTGCTCCAGTTATAGCCTAAGAGAATTTATAGTATAACCGATTCTCCTCCCTCCGCTGCGAAGATTCTTCAGCAGGACGACCGGTACTTGATCAACACTGGTCATTATACTTTGACCAGTCCAGGGTTCACCTCTAACACGGGTCACCTCTTCAATGCTAAAGCTATCTTGGATGCGTTCGTTGATCTTTCCAACTCTGCAGTTTTTTTTCTTCCTGTCAACTAATATTCATTGGATTGACAGAGACCCGGGAATTCACGAAGTCTTTTCTCGTGGGCTGAATCCCCAGCACTGGCACATTGCGAAACGTGGGTTGGGAGGATCGAATTCAGCCCTGGGCTTCACGGGCTGCGATGAAGCTGTGTTCATGGAGGTATTCAGGAAGGAGACAAGCTTGGCGGACGTGGATAATGTATTGACTGGGATCGTGAAGAAATCTGGGCTACTGGTTAATTGACTGGATTGAGGATTGGGGCGTTATGCACACATTAGATAACGACATTTTTTTGTATACAACGACGATCTCGAATCAACGCACAGGAATTGTAGATCCAGCCACATTGGAGTCAAAAATTAAGATATTCTCATAAACTTAACGCTCGAGGAAGGAGCGGAAAGCATACTGGAGCATGTAAGTCATGTTGGACGTAAATGGTTCAACCATTGTTCACAGTGAAACCGACAGTGGCACTGTAATGTATTGCCTATTTCAAAGGGATATAAATGAACAATTATTGTAAGGTAATCAAAGCAGTAGCAGGAGAGTAACGACACCAGTCGGCGTCTGAGAAATGTATCCATCTAAGTAGGTTTATCTTCTTTGAAATCTATGACATGATCATCTTGAACACTCGCCAACCCAAACGTATCGGCACCATCCCACTCATACTGTTTACCAATGTCCGAATAAGATGCATCCGAAGGAAGACCGCCTCCAACGTCAAGGTTGGGCATTTCCTCCCAGTCTCGATCGTCCTGATCGATATCTGTATCTATGTCTGCGTCCGCTTCCGCTTCGTTCGAGGACGTTGGCGATGCTTTCTGAGCCGGATCCGGAAACGAGAAACGTTGACGAAGGATGTCTATGGCAAACGAACCAGGACTTAGAGAATCATAATCATCATAATCGGGAAGGTCCTCGGCAGGTGGCGAAGGAACTGAAGATTCCGCATTGGAGCGCGAGGATCGCAGATGCCATGCACCGTCGTTTTCCGTCGATTGCAAATGCTTTACATGTGAGGGCAGCTCGGGTTGAACTTTGCTTGAGGAACCTATGCCAAATTGTGTTGGTTCGTTGGGAGGCGTTGGCAATTGTGTTTCGACCATGGCAACACTGGATCCAACTTCATTTCCAATTTCTGCTTCTGACTTCGGTTCACGGCTGCCTTCTCTGTTGCTTTGAGATTTTCCACCCAGTAGTGAATCTGTTCGACGGCGATAGAAGAGGACATAGGCATTCGCATTCTATGGAAGCAGGATTAGTTGCTATCGGTTTTACTCGAGGTGAAAAAACTTACGACTGAATCCGATGCACGACATGGGCTGATAAAGGAATCATCGAAGTGGTACCATTTTCCGGTTAAGTGATTGGCGGCATAAGCACGATAATGCCCCCCGCCAAGTCCTCCCAGATGCTCATCAACAGCATATAAATCGTAAATGAGGGGTTCATCGATAGGTCCAAGACCCAAGTCCTCGATGTCGATACCTTTCTCGAGCAATTCCTTTGCGGCTTCTCTCTCTTTGACTAATCCACTCAAATCAAGGTTCTCGATCGGGAAGTTGACATGACTATCAATCTTGTCCCGGAATGTTCGATTATTGCTGAAGCGCTTAAGATGCACAACCAATATATCTGGCGCCTTCCAGAGATCGAATTTCTTGCTCGCTTGTTGATGCTTCTTACATCGTGGACAATACCACAAGTCGTCCTCTCCTAGCTGTTCCTCTTTGATAAACTCCTCCAAGCAGTCCTGCAAGGAGATGCCCTTCAGACGCTTATCAGAGGCGGCTTTTCTCGACTCCTCCAGTTCTGGATGCAAGAACAACTCCCATTGGTCCCAAAGCGCATGCTCAGGCCTGTAATTGTCGCCAAAGTAGTACGCTTTCTTGTCCTCGTCAAATTCGCAGTAAAACGCATCATGATCTCGTAGGAGGTTGGGATGTTCATCAACTTCCTGTATGCGGACGTCCCAAGATTCCCATCTGGTGTTTGATGCGTAACCAACAAATGTTGTACCGTAATCATGATGATTGACTTGCAAACGTAGATTGAAAATATCTTTTTTAACTCCTACGTTGCGAAGAGGAAGATCCATAAATTCCAAGTCTTGTCCTTCGTCAACGATCATCCGTTTTTCGTCAGCAATATCACCTTCTGGAGGCGAAGTTGACTCGAGAGTAACAACTTTCCCGTCTTCACGAATTTCTGTGATCGTTTCCATGGGAGCATAACCATTAATTCTGACGGAGACGGTATCGATTTCCGATCCAGAATCAACTTCCCAAACGAACAAATCCCTGGCGTTCTTGGTCCACCGTTGTAGGCGGATGACGATGGCTTCGTACATGGCAGTTACGTCTTGGGCCTGTTCCTCATCGATCACCACGACAATAGGATAACCGAACAGAGATGGCAAAGTACGATTTGGAAAATAACCACGCATTTTAGTGTCACAAAAAAGAACAGGAAGAATTGCGGGGTCGTGGGCTTTCTTCTTGTAAGTCCGGCTTTGACGCGCATTGCAAGGCAGTTCGAAACACACAATTACGTCGTTGTCGGACATATCGCCAACGGACAAGGTATCATCCAGGTTCTTATAAAACCGGTGGCTGAAAATCTCCAGTGTCATAAGCTTCGAACGAAGTCAGTAACAGGAGATCAGGTAGGTGAGGTCCGAGGACAAACATTTTCAGGAGGAGCACCCAACCATCGGCCAAGTAACGCTCGTAAATCTTTGAAAGAAGCATCACGATTAATCACAACAGGAACCTAGATAAAGTGTTAAATCTGGCACTTATTTGACGACAAGATGATTCACCTTGACATGCGGCTTCTCGACATCCCATGGAATATAGAAAATTGGATGCTTCCATTTTTTCTGAACGGGAAGCGGCAGGGTAAGGTACATAAAGGGATCGAATGTAATCGAAACCTGTACGGAAGTGACAAGAATAAGCACACTTCAGCCAACACCAGCTCTACTTACCTTCTGGCACTCAGGACAAACAAGGGTACTCTGATATTGTCCTTGAAAAAGATCAACAATGATACTGTCGTTCCGCATCATGTATCCTTCCCAAGACTTTTTCGCCAACTTTACCAACTCTAAAACGTCCCCACCATCCCAATCGGGTTTTTCAACATAAGGTTTCTTTAAGACGCGGTTCAAATCTTCATGGAGGCCATCTAAAAGGAAAGCAACTAGTTCCTGAGAGTCGTGTTGCTGATATCCACTAAACTGAGGTGCAAAACGTTGCAGCTGCATTTTAAATTCCCTCGGAGAGTATGATGTCGACGGTCCACTGGTTGCCCACATACGGGTAAGAAGAGAACCAAATGCTTCAGCGATTGCGCCACCCATACCAAGGGGGTTATTTCGATTAATCTCATCCTCAAAGACCCCACCTGCGCACTTGGTGAGTGCTATGACAAAACGTGCCTTAAGAGCACTCACTGAGAAAATAATCCGCCAACTCCTTTGTATGCCCAAGGCACTGTAAGGCAGAGTTCATGAAACAAGTGTTTCCCCTGCATATAATTTAAGTTTTGTCGATGGATAAAAAGAAAATCAGATTACTGACATATTACCAAGTCCTAGAGTACCGGGTTCTAAAGCTTTCATAAAATTCTTATTGCCGTTTGACAAAGTCAGAGAAACGGACGGTGTCTTCGAAGAAATCTCAGAAGTGTTGAAGATGTTTTTGTAAGGAAGTGATGAACTTGAAGGAGAAAATGTAGAGGACATCCTGTTGAAGAATCCATCAGCTGATTCGAAAAGTGGCGCTGGTTGCAGAATAGCTTTAGGGGCCTCCACAATCCAGCCATCGGACTGTTTGAATTCCACAACGAAAGCGTCGTCCGACTCTATCCCGTCCTCCTCCAGGGTTTTGTCGCTAGCATCAATTATCTTTGCATCAGATATAGATAATTGCGATGCAAGATATTCAATCCCGTCTGAGTCATTGGTGCCAATCTTCCAAACACGGTAAGGAACGTCTTCAGCGGTCAAAGCTACCACATGCAAGAGTTTCGAACACAGGGCGGTGATAGATTCGCCAGCAGAGATAGTAACCCACAGATGGGGAGTATTCGCCCCTTCCGCAGAAGACTTTACAAGCCGAAACACCTTGAGACGTAATGGATGGAGTTCAAGGGTCGTTTGTTTCGTAATGCCCCTCGCAATGACTGCTCTGGGCAGCGGATGTGTTGGAGATCCATACCTAAAAGCGTCAAATAACCGATCTACCAAAGAAATGGTGAAATACCCACCACTGCACGAACAAGTCCCAAACCTCCTGAGGGACATATTCTACATCGACACCTTCCGCCAGTGGAGACTGAAGATTTCTGTATGAATCCAATAGGCCAAAATTATCAACAGGGCCAAGTTCATTCTCCGTCACAGGGCCCTCCTTATCTATTTCCCCTGTGCAGGCTTTTCTCCAACGCTTATACCAGACGCGTGACACCAGATACCATGTTTCACCTGCTTCCATCTTTCTCTCCTTGCCCTTCTGAACAATCTGATATTTTTCTTCCAACGAGACCGGCTGCATGACTATGTCCTGACACGAAGGAGGGGGAATGACTGGAGGTGTATCCAATGCACCTGATTCTGCCATGTAGGAGTCAATGTCTTGGTTCAGATCCGGGGAAACCGAAGCTGGTGGTTGATCGATGAGGGGACTACGACCTCTGGTGTCAGCGGAAGAAGTATCAGCCGTCGACCGCTTGACGGAAGATGTGGATGCGGCGGAATCTGATTGCATGGACTGACTCCGCTGTCTTTTGCGACCTTGAAGTGGGGCTGAGTCGAATAAGTTGGAGGAAGAACCTGGAGATGGAGTAGACATAAGGGTCTTTGAGACAACCAAGGATGATGAGAGGAACGATGGGCCACTCTTTATACAGGACAATAGCAACGTCCGAATAGTCCAGATGAAAAACAATGCCCGACGCGTGTCGATTCCTGCGTGACATTGTGGTCACTCCCGCCAAGCGTGTATTCTATCAATTTCTATGTCTCCACTGGGTGCGTTCTATAACTTCTACCGAGGACAAAGTTTCTTACTATCTTGAAAGGCAAACATTTTGTAAACACTTCAGAGGATCTGGTCGTAGATTATCTCAAGGGACTGGGTACCATGAACTCACATGTCTCCATTGATGAACAGAACAAGAGTATGAAATATTCAACATATACCGATGTCATTCCACTAGTAACACACCATTAGTTGTCTATGTAAAATATCATGATCGTTCCAAAGTCGCTCTTGTCTGTGGAGGAGGGTCAGGACATGAGCCTTCTCATGCTGGTTATGTCGGTACGCTCGATGCTTGAACATCATTGCTCGCCGATGATCCACCTACGCGCTTAAGGCAAAGGAATTCTGACTGGTAAACCATCCGGTGGATCAGTAGCAATTCCAACTGACTCCTGTGACTGTAGGGGCCATCTGCGGGAATATATTTGCATCTCCTAATCCAAGTCAGATCAGGAAGTCTCTTAGTCTTGTCGACAATGACAAAGGGTATGTTTCACTACCATCGCCATTTGACAACTTCAGCTCACCATCCCATAGCATTGTAATTATCGTGAAGTAAGATACTCGAGAACTGACATCAAGTTTTAAGGTCTGCCACTTAAGCTGTCTGCAGGAATTACACAGGTGATGTCCTCAACTTTGGACTAGCCAAGGAAAAATTCGCTGCTCTTAACCCCGAGAAAGCAAATCGACTGAAATTCGTCATCGTCGGGGATGACGTTGCCGTTGGTCGAGAACAAGGAAGCGTTGTTGGTAGACGGTACGTACCCTCAAAACCCAGGCACTTATCGTTTCTTTATCGTGAATACGCAGTGGCCTTGCGGGTACTGTTTTGGTCTACAAAATAGCAGGTGCCTTAGCAAATCGTGGCGGCAGCGTAGACGAAGTCTATTCCCTCGCTTCCTGGCTTGCAAGTCGACTGGCAACCATTGGAGTTAGCCTTGGGCACACGCATGTAAGATGTTACTCCTCGACAATGGTGTCAATTCCTATAAGGCTTGAATAAGGTCCCTGGAACCAAACGCAACGATTGCGACATCCTATTCTCAGAAATCGAGATAGGCATGGGTATCCACAACGAGAGCGGGCATATGCGTCTGTCTCCTGTGCCAAAGTTGTCAGACCTTGTCCCCCAACTCCTGGATTTGATGACTTCTATTTCGGATCCAGACCGTTCTTTTGTCTCATTCAAGGGCAATGATGACGTCGTTCTTCTAGTGAATAACCTTGGAGGCGTCAGTGAACTCGAGCTCGGAAGTATCGTCTTCGAGATTAAAAGGCAATTAAAAGCCCGAGGGTTCATCATTAGTCGCATCCTTTCGGGAACATATATGGTAAATTTAGTCTGAAAACATCCGCTGAATAAGACTGAAAGAAAAACAAATAGACCAGTCTCAATATGCCTGGGTTTTCCATAACCTTATTGCTGCTCCCACAGAAACACGAATCGGATGCCCCCTCCGCTGAATTGATACTCTCTCTTCTTGACGAGCAGCCAGAGGTTCCAGCATGGAAATGGGCGTCCCGTCCCGTTCCTGTTCAGCTTGTGGAACAGTTTATAGACCACCACCGAGTTGAACCTGGCAGGAACTTGCTCAAGGGTATTAAAGTCGCAGATCCGAATACATTTGTCGAAAGTCTAAGAAGGGCTGCGATGGCTCTCATCAAAGCCGAGCAGGAAATAACAGAGATGGACTTTATAGCCGGAGATGGTGATTGTGGGTTGACACTGAAGGTCGGTTTCTTGATTTTATTTCGACTGCACCAATCGATTGAAATTTTCCACAGGCTGGAGCGGAGTGTATGATTCTAGTCTTGCCAGAATTTTGTCCTCCATTCATTCGTCTGCCTCTCCAGCTTTATTAGCAAAATTGGATGCTGGTCTCGTTTCTGGCCACGACGTCGTGGGATCCATAGTCGAAATCTCACAGATAGCTGAGGAACATATGGGCGGCACAAGTGGGGCGTTGTATTCGTACGTTTCCTTCTCAATATGTAATTTCATTTTGTCAATCAGAGTTTAAAACCGTCGATTTACCCTTTCAGAATTTTTTTTTCAGCCCTTGCTCAAGGCATCCTTGAGAATGCCAGAGACGGCGAGATTGCGCCTGATGGTTGGAGTCACGCTCTCGCTGCGGCTCGTGACAAGTTGTATGCATACACTCTTGCTCGACCGCCTTCACGAACCCTTGTAGACCCTCTGGCTGCATTCATCGACGCATACAGTAATTCGCAAGGAAATTACTCCCTTGCTGTTAAGGCTGCTGCAGACGCCGCAGAGGGTACTAAAGATGTTGATCCGAAGGTTGGAAGAAGCGCATACCTTGATAAAGACCGATTAAAGAGGGAGAAAATACCGGATCCTGGAGCATGGGGCGTTAAAGTGATTCTAGAAAACTTGTAACTACTGTCATGTATAAATCAAGCTAATTAACTGACCTCTACGGAATGTCATCAAAGTATACGGATTGATAATGTAGTACGCACGGCTACAATTATTGAGAAAATGGACACATACTACTTGACGGGGGAAACATAGCATTGTCCGCTGCTTATCGTAATATTTGCGTGATACGAATTGCGAAGATTGATGTTTTCAATGCATAGATATCTGCGATAGTCTAACGACCTGATAGGAGTGATACATAGTCGAACAAGATCCTACCTCTGGGATACAGAGAGAGGAGAAGGTGATTCCACAAAAGCAACTTGAAGATCCAGGAGATCCTCATCCCAGCCTATCGGATTCATTTAACCACAAGTGTTGAGAGTACCACTTCAAATTTGTACAATGAATTTGTAAAAACCTATACCTATACTGAAATTCGCACCTAATTTTTGACCAGACCCCAGGCTGCAAATTTCGAGAGTTAGACCGGTGACCGGTCCGTATAGAAGAAATTCTTATTTCCCACTACGATACGTGACACAAACTTGCTAATCTTCAAGTTTTCACGGATACATACAATCTCTGACACTTTTGTTCAAAAGGTCGTTTGTGGCGTCTCTCGTTCTTCGTAGCCCAGAAACCAAAGATAAACGTCGATGCTCTAGGTTCTTTGTGCGTCTGACTCTCCCTTCAGGAATGCCAACACATGTCGATTCTCACCTCTTAACCCTTCAGACCACCTGCTACCCCTGCCATCGTTGTCCGTCCAGCAGCTTGAGGTGGATGGGAAGCAATATCAAATCCTCAGACTGCTCACGAACGGACCCAAGTTACAGTTACTACGCCGGTTCAGACGAAAAATTGCGAGTGAGATTCAAAGCCAGATTAGGGAAACCTAACAAGGAAAGACCTTTTTAGAAATGTTTTCACTTTACAATCCCCTTTTCATCCGAGCATCCCGGATGCTTAAATTGTCTCTTCACGTATTCCCCATAGCGTACTATTTATAGCCCACAAACCTTTCCGTCGAAGGATACCTGCTTATCCGAGTCAGAAGGAAATACGACGACCCTTGCACCTAGAGGGGCCTCAAACTGATTCTGTATGTTTTGCCCAATTTGTGAAATCAATACACACTCCCAGCAAGATCCTCCGTTCTATCCCTTATATTGTCCAAACGTGACGACGTGAGTATTAATAATACCTGGCCAGATTCAATACCGACGCTGAATCATAGTTCTGTGTTTAGCAGCAAATTCCGAGGAGATAGTAGGTATCGAGCCCGAAAGCGAGGAGGAAAACTGCGCTGCCACAATAACCACCTAACAAAATTACACCGAGTAAGCATCAAGCAGCAACATGGCAGGCAGGTAGACTTACCGAACCACAGCAATTCGTACCAACAGAGGCTTCCATGGCTTTACGTTGGAAAAAGACGAGTCTCGCTGTAACCGTCCCAAGGGTCAAAGTCTACCTCTTGGCAAAGGGATTGGAGACTCGATGACGGCGATTTGAGGGTTGATAGCTCGCTATCCATTGCAATACATGCATCAAAATTAGGAGAGACGATGAAAAAGTCGTCTTGATTATGAATAGCGAACTCGTTGGATGATTTAGTTCGACTTCGAGCTTTTTCTGTCTTGGGTTGGGTTTTGGCGTGTTCACGCGCGGCTTGCACTATCCAATCCAGCTGCGACGACGGAAGGTGCATCCTGTGCGTTTTGTACCTGACTCCGCAGTATTTTGCAACACAAGCCGCTGTCACTGCAAGGAGAAATGCTCCTACGGTGAGCACCAATGAAGAGAGCCGCATTTGCACTATATCCTGCACGACGGCCAGGGTTCTGACATCCGGATTCGGGTACTGTGAGTCTTTCACAGACATGTACGCTTGCCAGTATCGAAGCATCTGCATTCCCGTCGGTTGAATGACTGGCCGTTTGGCAGCTGAGTTCACTATAGCCTCACGACCGTACATCTGAATGAATTTCAGATAATTTGTAGATGAAAAAGTAGCAGATCGCGAAACTTACCTCCCCTATACCTCGAGCCGCGCTGGCGTATGACCCTCCAGCTGCATTTGCCTGATATATTGTGTCGTTATCCACCTCATTGACGAAGCCGCATTCTACAACATGGACATCAGACCTAAATGCGGTTTCTATGTACCCGCCAGTAGCTGAGTTTTTCCCTATTCCGTGGGCTAAATAATTCACAATGGAAATGTTGGAGGTCCTTGCCGAGTGTGTGGCGTCATTATCGGGAGACGAACCAAAGAAGTAGGTGACAATCATGTTCGTCCATGAACCAGTGTCATTTACGGTGGAATTCGTTTGGTAGAATCCAGAATAGTACGTGCCTTGCTTCGTCACATTCACGGTGGCCCAAGGAGGGATATAATTTCCAAGCAACGGAACTTCGTCTTGATATCGGCTTGAGTTTGTAGGATATACGACGAGATCGACCGCGTCGTGCTTCGTAAATGTGCAGATCCCTTTCCAGGTGTTATTCCATTGGTTCGCTCTATAAATCCAATGAAAATTGTTGTTCGGCGCGAAATCAAATAGCTCGTCTAGTGGTGCGTTCGCGCGATCCAGAGCCTTAACTCTGCTAGACACATCAAGTATTGCATTTCCAAGCGAATTGTGGAAATGAGTAACATTTTGGCCTTGGACGACAACATCGAGAATGACGGGGTTTGTAACGACAGAGTAGTTGCTGATGACGGTGCTTGCTGCCCCCACCGATGCTGCGACAACACAGAATATGGAAGCGAAAACAAAATGATAATGGCCGTGCCTGAGAGCCCGGATCAGGACACGACGAAGTTCAAAAACCTCGGACGTTGTCACCGCAGGAGAAACTCGCCAGAGGCTGACTCTGCGACGACCCGATAGCAGGGTTCTCTTGATCCGGTAACGAAAGATGGTACGGACGCAAATCGCAATGATCGCAACACCTAAGTTGATCCATACCCCGAAGATGGCCCTTAGGGCAGAAAGAGAAATGAACTCGCAGTTGATGAAATAATCTCTGTTGGCCTGGAGCATTGTTGATAACGAAGGGCAGAAGGGGAAGGAACGATGATACAGACCAGTATGCGGAGTAATTATATGGCCTTATCATTTTTGGGATAGAGGTTAGACTTGACAATCTTTGGGGGCCGTGACTCGGATTCCATATTGACGAAAAAGCAGATGAGGAAGTGGATGGACACCTGACAACACCGCCAAGCCATGCAAAGACTAATCAGCAAACGCCAAGCCGAATGTCATTGAACACGAGTCCGGGAACATTCCGTCGACCCACACATTTTGAATCTGGCCTATGTATACAAAGGTCACTTCCTGGGGGAGTATTGAGGTAGATTGTATTGACCCTATCTCATTTCATTCCGCATCACTACATCGCCCTTTATTATAAAGGGACGACTTCGTCGTCATAGCCTTGCTGTGTGAGAACCAACTAAACAATCAAAATTACAGATCAGAGTAGT
>QDKV01005366.1_pt1 | contig 74548 bp, 102 predicted proteins | sample 1861101 | NCBI WGS metagenome assembly QDKV01 (sample SAMN04275158, study PRJNA302643) | Fungus metagenome, whole genome shotgun sequencing project. | isolation source: fruitbody | host: Mallocybe terrigena | place: Sweden | collected 2013
TCACTTATAATGTAGAGTTCATCGTGAATCTTTTTCCGGCGCTTATCATGATCTCAAAAAAGGGGGGCAATAAAAACTTTATCAATTACTTCCGAATGAACAATGAACAAAACGCCATCACGCTAGAAGCGTTCTTGAAATCAAAGGTATTGACATCGTGCTGGCAGGCTGGCTACTCAGGCCGTATTTAATTTATTATCAGAGACCTAAGTTCACAGAAACTCTCTTGCTACTGCTCTTATGGTAGAAATTTGGTAATACAACATTCCCACCGTGGCACTGAGAAAACGGTTGGCGATTTTTTTCTCCTGACTGAGTCAATCCTGCTCGTAGATAACCGAATCTGTGAGATGTCACCTAAGTGATTATCGATTATCTCCGAACTTCCTCACAACTTTGAATCTTCAATAGTGCGATTTTTATCGGGGATGTAGGTCCACTTGCGCTTGTAATTGTGGTAGAAATTTGGTAGACCTCGCGGCCTGCTATGCCTTGCAGATAACACCCATCAGAGAGGCGCCGTGAGTTGGATCCGCAATGCAAATTAAATTTTTATAGTTTGTGTCTGAAACCTACCGAGGTAAAGTTCCACAACACCGATAAAAAGTTATAAATTTCCCGAAAATTGGGAAATATTCCAGAATAGGAAATGTTATGCACATTCCAGTTCCTTACGTTTATCTGATCCGAATATCATCCAAAGGATCGCATTCCGTTTAAAAAGAGAAATTTTCGCATCCAAAACTCGGACTCCACTTTCTTTGCGTACCTGAGCCACTCGAGTTCAATACCTGGTCGCCTTTGCAACTTGAAAAACAATCATCCACATGATCTATCCCACACAAACTCAGGGTATCAACGTTCAACCTTTGGTACTGGATCGATTTCTTCGTTCTGTCCAACAGTATGCTCGATATACCAACATCCGATCCATCACACTAAAATAAAATACATGAAAAAGGTGAAAGATATTCTTCTATTCTCACATCAGTCGATCCCAAGTTCATTCTCCTCACGTTTTCCGGTTTCGAGAACGTACCTCGAAGCCAGGAGCCTTCCAGTTTCGGAGACATTGGCCTGTGAGGGAGTTAACAGCTCTTGAGGCTGTGCTTGGAAGCAGTCAATGTAGCATTCGTTACGATCCATGACGGTCATAACCGTGCGTCCCGCCCCCAGTGCGCCACTCGTCGGTGGCTTCGGGAGAGAAATTGGGTGTGATGGTTGAGGGAATGGCGTGCGACTCCCTTTGTCCGTGATGCAAGACGGTCATTAGAACCGCAGTATTGAGTTGAACCATACTCACATCTTTTTGAGGCTCGTCTAAATTTGGCAGCCTCATGCGAATGAGGCTGTCGAATTTGGAAACAGATTATTCGAATTATGTGCTCGCTGTTGAAACGCTGGAATTAGTTTCGACGATATTAAATACTAACTAGAGGCTTACCTCTGAGGTTTTGTTTTCACCTCGATTGAACGGCGGACGGCACGCTTCCGCTTTTTTGGAGGGCGGAAGTACTTATCAACGATCCTGTGGGCATAACTCCCCGATGGCTCTGACAGAGCATTTTGTAGTGCTTCACTAAGTACAGACGTCAGTAAAGGTTTCTTTCTTCAAAGGGAAGGGGGACTTTGAATACCTCTGCTTTAATCTTGCGACTCGTTCCTGAAACGAGTCGTGCTGGGGTCGAATAGACTCTCAGGTAGGCTATCCATTCCTTCGTGGAAAGGACGGGTATAATTCGTTGGAATTCCCGGGGGCAGCGAGAGTTGTCTGGGAATGGGAATGGAGAGAGCGGGGGAAGGTAAAGGGAGACACGGATGTCAGGGATGCTGGTCCCTGATCATTTGAACCGCCGATGATCGGGAACTGCGGCGCCTGGTACGTCCAGGTCGACGAAAGCGCCTTGACCACCCTCTTGAAAGTGGTCAATCTCCAGGTGTTCCGTTGTTGGACATGGATCCACGTAGTTCGCAGGTAACTTGTGAGGTTGGGAAAGACGCAACGGGCGATATATTCTCGAGTTCATTGTCGTATGCTTGAGATAACCACTCCTCGTCGGACTGAGGTTGAGGTGGATATGGAGCAAACGCCTCTTCTTTGGGAATACTAGAAGTGTATGGATTGAACCCAGGACTCAGCTGGCCTGACGATGACGATGACGCCTCCGCCACACTGTATGATGGACTCGGATAGAGGTTGAGATTGTCACAAGACCCCAGAGCAGGGTACACATACAAAGCTTCGTCTGTGTTTCCTAAGAATCGACTTTGATTAGCTGAGCCAACAATGGGAGTTATGATAGTATACCTTGGCACCATCCCCCGACAAGACGTGCGGCGTCTCCAAAGCGGAGACTAAGCATCGTCGAACCACTCGTGAGATGGTGTACGCCCTGAGGTAGGTGGGATCTTCTCAAACAGAATCCTTATAATTCTGTGTTGGATAGTTTATTGGTAGTTGCAGATCTGTCATTCACGTAATAATGTTTCTCCCCCTGAAAACCGATTAGGGGGGGGCGACTGGCGGACATTTATTTATTTCCATGATCTTGAGACTTGAGTGGCACAGTGAGCCAGGTCAGTACTTGCCATTGTCCTCGCGGAAAAACGCGAAAAAAAAAGAAACCCCCGATCGTCAGTCGGGCTGTCTGATCCCCTGTAATGTCCTCATCACAAGCGCCTCATGTCAGTGTTTTGGAATGGCGTCGGTTAAAGCCCAGGTAGGAGATGTCACTAATAGGGAAGTCCGCTTGTGCTTATACAAAACCCGAGAGAAAGAGATAGGTGGAAACTGGATGCCCCAGAGGCATCCAGCTCCTAAGAGATTCGATTCAAAAACCAATAAATTTCCAGGAAATCTGAAGGGTCTACTGGGACCTTCAAGTCGAAAATGGAAGATGTAAACAACATCAGAAGTTTCTGGTAATTTCGCAGGGTTGCATTCAACCAGATTCGACCCAGCCGTCTTTGGACCATCACATAAATTTAGTTTCTATAGTCTGCGTCTGAATATCTATACAACAATCCTACTAATTTATTTATCCAGTGTTGTCCGTGGGATAGCAAATGGACGAGATGCATACAAACCAGCTATCAACACCAATGCTTCATTAAGAAAAAAACAATTCAACCAAACCCCTAATGAAGCTGCGGGCCCGCCAATCTAACCTTCTCATCCACATCCTTCTCATACAGCGCAAACGCCTTCTGGAACATACCACCCAGCTTCTTCAGCTCCTTCTGGAACGCTTCCTTGTCTGCCCATGCCAACGAGGGGTTCAGCAGCTCTCTTGGGACGCCCTCGAGGTAGGTGGGGATCGAAAGGCCAAAGACGGAGAACGTCTCATACTCTGCTTGGGCAAGCTCGCCGGAATGCACAGCGTCAACGATACGGCGGGTGAACCTGAGGGGGCAGCGCTTGCCTTGGCCGAATTTGCCGCCAGCCCAGCCGGTGTTGATGAGCCAGCAGTCGACTTTGTGCTTCGACATACGTTCGGCGAGCATCTCGGCGTAGCGACCGGGCTGAACGAGTAGTGGGGAAGAGGTTAATAATCCGAAAGGGGAGAGAGTGGTAAGATAACTTACGTGCAGGACAATAAAAGGTGCACTATAACAAGTCGAGAACGTAGGAATGGGTTCAAGGACACCGTCTTCAGTTCCGGGGGTTTTCCTGAAAAAACAATACATGAGGCTCTATAACCAGAAAAATAGGCAAGAAAGGAGCTGACGACGTGTAACCAGCCAAGAAGTGATAGCTGGCCTGCTCTGGGGTAAGTTTGCTAACCGGCGGGAGAACACCAAAAGCATCGCAGGTCAACATGATGATATTCGAAGGTTGACGCTCCACCAAACAAGGAATCTGGGCATTCGGGATGTGCTCAATCGGATACGCGCACCGTGTGTTCTCAGTAATGCTAACGTCATCATAATCAGGAGCGCGGGTGATAGGGTTGTACACTACGTTTTCGAGGATACTGCCAAAGCTGATGGCGTTATAGATATCAGGTTCCTTCTCGGCGGAGAGGTTGATGCATTTAGCATAACAACCTCCTTCGATGTTAAAGACGCCAGTATCGGACCAGACATGCTCGTCGTCTCCGATGAGAAGACGGTTAGGGTCAGCAGACAAAGTGGTCTTGCCAGTTCCAGAAAGACCGAAGAAGAGAGTGACGTCGCCTTTGTCCTTTCCAACATTGGCGGAGGAATGAAGGGAAAGTTGGCCGAACTTGACGGGTTGGAGGTAATGCTAGAAACCAGAGTGATCAGAAATCGGCATTATTATTTGCCATATGCGGCTGTGGCGTACCATGACGGAGAAGACGCCCTTCTTCATCTCGCCGGCGTATTCAGTACCGAGGATGACCATCTCCATGCGCTTGAAGTTGATCTCAACAGATGTGGTCGAGCTCATTCCTTGGGTGAAACGATTGGCAGGGAATTGACCAGCGTTGTAGATGATGAACTCGGGCTCGCCAAAGTCAGCGAGTTGTTCTTCGGTAGGACGGATGAGCATGTTATGCTGCCATTTTTTTGTTAGGGGAATGCACGGAAGGTGTAACATTAACATACCATAAAGAGGGCATGGTAGGCACGAGCGCAAATAACGCGGACCTTGATCCGATATTTAGGGTCCCACTTGAAGAAAAACATATCAATTTTTTTTGGTCAGAGAACAGACAGAGGGCGAGAGGCATACACCAGCAAAACCATCGAAAACGTAGACATTGTCTCGAGTGTTGAGGTAATCAATGGCACGCTCACGATTAATTTCGAAAGTATCTATGGAGAGACAGAATAAGGAAATGGTGAAAATTTTCAAAGAGGGACATAATCTTTACGTTCGTCCATCTTGATGTTCACGGAGCCCCACCAGATATCGTCTTTGCTGGTGTCCTCATAGACAATACGCTTGTCCTTGGGGCTACGACCGGTCTTCTTACCAGAGAAGTTGATGAGGGCACCAGAAGAGGAAATGATGGCACCTTCGTTACGGATGGCATCCTCGTAAAGAAGAGCTGGGGCAGCATTGCGTTTGATCTGGATGCGATCCATATCAAAGCCGGCATGAGAGAAGTACTCGAGATCGCGGCCAATGACTGCAAGATCGTGAGCTGGTGGGTGGTATAAAGGACATTACATACGATTTGAGTATATTTCATTATCGTGAGCTTGGGCATAGTGTTTATGCAATATGTGAGGAGTCACATAAGGAGTATGGTGAGCGTTGAACATGGCGCAGTTGTAGGAAAAGGATGTCTAAGGCGGGAGCAGAGAATGCAGAGAATTAGGGGAGGTTATTTATATGGCTCAAGAAGATCCGGATTGAAAGCGTGTGAATGTATAAAGACACTCACCGATATTCGTTTACCAAGATGGCGGCCAAATGGATGGGCTCGGAAAGAAATGGATGGTACACAAGACACAGCGGACAAGAGCCGGTGCATCCCTCGGTCACCCGAAAACGCACATAGAATCTGAGCAAAATCCCTGGATTCCTCCTCATCAACATGTAAAGGCGGTATGCCCCGACTCCGATCCTTTGATCCGTCCGCCGCATATTTGACGGCCCGGGTTGGGTCGTTTCGGTCGATGTGCTTACGGCTTTTAAAGCTGAATCCCCCAAATTACTCCTAATAAAATATCCTCATGCACCGATCGGATTTATTTCTGCTTTTACACATCATCCCGACGATGAAGCAACAAGACATTCCTCACGCTTGCAGTTTTTCCTGCCAACCAACGATGCTCACTCCCCTGCTCATCATCAAGAGTTTCCGTGACTCGTGTGCAGGCTCACATTCGAGAAATTGATTCACGCTAATGTCTCGACATCTGCAATCAAGTTCTATGAACGAATGGGCATGACAATATCGTCTCCTGTTATTAGACTTGTATCGCACGCTTTCGACCGCGCTTATCTCGTGGGTGTTGTGTGATAGTGTTGCGTTTGTGACCACTTCTTTTTTGCATCGCCTCCCCGTCTTCTTGTCATTGTATCCCTATCTTTATTCTTCCTATGTATATTTTTACTGGTCCCAAGTAATTTAAATCACGTGACTGAAACGCGACGTGACACGCGTGACAGTTCGCGTTCGAACCAGTCACTTGTCTTGAATTATGATGGCCACAAGAGCCTTGGGTGCAAGATCGTCTATATTGAATCATGAATTTCCAGCTTTCTATGCCTGCTATCTGCTCAAGTCAATGCAGCTTCCTCTAAGCTCAACTGCGTGAGTGTCAGACGTGGCAAAACGCGAACGACCTTGACTCCAATCCTTAGAACATATATAGGAAGTACTCCTTGCCCTCCTCGAAGATTAAGGTATGCTTGAACGTGAATTTACAAAGTTGTCCAAATACTTTTTTTTTGCAGGCAGCATAATGGCGAACTGCAAGCTGGTGCTCGAAGAACAGCTTCAAGGCGGCCTTGGGTGATGCAAATGATAGTTCATGGTTTTCCATCAAGATTGGTGCGTAATACGCATAGTAGTGCAACGCCTTGTTTATCCATTCTAACTCTTCTGGAACGAAGGCTGCTCTCCAATTCGAATGGGCTTGGCAACATCCTCACAGGTCGCGACACTTTCGCGACGAGGATGGTCGCATGTTCGGAAACCGTGGGACGAAGCGTATCAAAAAGCTCGTCGAGTGAGTATTTCAAGTGGGAAACTATGGAAAGTTATCATAAACGCTTCTGCTTGAAAGGATTGTCCGCACAATGATCACTCGGCACCCATTCAACACTTGGCCACTTCACGTCAAACTGTTCACTGAAGAGGCAGTGAACCTTTGGAAAGCCGCATCAAGCGCAAAAGGCGCTCCTCCTATGCCGCCTGGATTCACGTGTTCCATCGAATTGGAGGGTGTGGATGGAAAATCCGGACATCCTGGATCAGGACGGAAGGGTCTAATAGCTGTTGACGATGGTCGGTCGTCCAGTTTTATTCATACTTCTTTGCAAATTTTCCGACTGTTTTTTCCCCTACAAGCTGAATTTACAAATGCCTATCTCGCAAAACATACTGCACTCCTAGCAACAAGCAGACGATTGGAGTGTAACGTCTGCCATCGATCTCTTCACGAATATGCTTCAGTACGCAGCAGATCTTGAGTTTGTTGTTATTTTCACTTTTTTACCTTACATGACAGGAACCACTTCAGACGGGACTTTGTCCATCTCTCCACTGCACCGCTGTCTTTCACCTTTCCTGTATCTCTCAGCACTTCCTTACCTCTAAACCCGAGAACCAAGGCGACTCTGAACTCATTTCTCGAGGCGGGCATTGTAAGTCTTGTGGTAATTACACACTCTGGGGAGACATCATCCGTGGGTCGTATCGTCGCCTACGGTCACTGCAGCAAAGGGAAGACGGCGCCGCAGACGTGGCCGACGATGACCTGTTTGTTTCGGATGAGGGTGATGTTGTTGGGTATGGAGATCTGACTGGAACGCCCAACTTGGCGAAAACAAGCATTTCCAGGTCCCGTTCGCCGAGAAAGAAAGGATCTATTGGTCGGAAGAAGACGAAGAGAGGTACTTCATCAGCAAGCAGCAGCAGTAGCGGCGAGCATTTCAACTTTGATGACATCTCCTCCGGTGGGGAGAGCGAGGTGCAGGTAAAGCGGAGAGGACGGCCACGGAAAGAACCCGATGTATCGCCCCTTACCTCAAGCAAGCGGCCCAACAAAGCTAAAGATATTGATACCAAGAAAGCACAGCTGCGGCGAGCACGAAATAGATCGCCGCTTTCTATTGCTATCACACCTTTTGCGCACGAAGTCGTGGATATGACCCTCATAGCCTCAGACTCGGAGAAAGAAAGGACCACGAAGCGGACACGGGGGCGGCCTCGGAAAGAATCGCGTTCGACAACCACGGCTCCCGTTGTGTCTAATGTAAAAGATAAGGGCAAGGCCAAAGCGCAGAGTGTGTTTGATGGGAGTGTTGAAAGGGAAGAAGTTTTTGACTTGAACTCGCTCACGGCAGCTTTGCAATCGCTCGAAGGTCTTCCTAAAAAGAAACGAGGGAGACCGCGGAAAGAATCGTCATCTACCGTATCTGCCAGTGGGGCATTTGTACTCTCAACCAGCAATAATGGCATCGTTGACGATCAACGTTATGACGATTCTCATCCTAACCTGCCCTCGGACGACTCTGAAGCGCTCACACAGAGACCGGGAAGACCACGAAAAGAAGTCAACTTCTCGTTTGTAGCAGTAGTCAAAGATGTTCCTGACGCTGTTAAACGAAAACCCGGTCGTCCACGCAAGACCGCAAGCCCGATAGCTACGCCGGGTAATGATATTCGTGATGATGGTGGACCGTCTGTCGGTGTCAACCAGAAACTCGGCCGACTAGGCAAAGATGTAGGTCTGTCACTATCACTATCACCATCACCCAGTTCTATTCGGTCCTGGAAGGCCGGGATTTTGTCCCAACGGAGTGGGCTACACACTCAATCTCAACAAGTTCAGGCGGAGGTACTGGACTTGGTAGACACGAGCTCGGGCGAATCTTTTGATTTCACTGGTTTGGATTCCTCGGGAGCTAGTGACGAAGATTTTGGTGACTTTCTTGCAAGATGTGCTAAGACGATCAAGGGTCAGAAACCTTTTCATACGCCAAGGCCTTTGCTAAAGATGCCTGGCAAGTCTCCAAGCAATTCCAAAGCGTCATAACATAACTTATAAGACAGCAATTAATGTATATAAGAACAATACAATGCATGGTATGATAGTGTGTAGTTAGATATCAACAAATAAGATGACCTCGCTCAACTCTTGATACTTTCAAGAACTCTGGAATGTATTACTTTTGTCAAGGCCCTCACGCCACCCGCATCGCAAATAACCCCAACTTCGATCGTCGCTACTTTGCTTAACGCAAGGCTGCCCGAGGCCTGTGCATCTCGTACGGCGTTGGCTACAATCTCTCGGAACTGGGGGATGGGTTTTAGGACAAGCGTATTTACATCTGAATGAACGTCCTTGTTGGGGGCGCTAGACCCAAATAGAGAATGCGAAGCGTCCAGAATGGCAATCCCCTGCCCGCTCATCAAACGAAAGTCAATTCCATGCCTGTAAAGGACTTGAACCAGGATTTCTAACAAGAATACGGGGCTGCACACTTACATCAGGTTACCATACAGCAATCGAAACCATCCGGCCGACTTTGCAAAAATATCCAGTTTCCTCCCGTGTTTGTCGCTATCTCTTCTGATGCTTTCAAGCTCGATGACGATGGGCAAAGTTTCCCTCAACAGCGTCACTAATCGGTGTAACGACTGTGCCAATTTCCCATGCCCATGCCTTAGGATATTTCGCAAAAATGGCACCGCTTCTTCATGAGGGTTGAAGGTATCGAAAGGGATGTCTGTCTCCATCGCGTCGGACGCTTGCACCCGCGAAAATTCTAGATCGAAATTACCACCTGTGGGTGAGAGTTGGTCTTCGCATGAGATGGACACAGCATAGTCCTAAGCAATTGTTACAAAAAAAAACGTGATGAAGAACTAGAAACTCACTTGGGCATAAGCAAATTCCACTGTTTGAAGGTCGAAAGACAATAGCCGTATGTCGTACCACTTCGTTTGTTTGGCCATTTGAGCAACTGGATTTTTGCATTTTCAGGACACGAAAAGAACACGCTTAAAATCAGTTACGAACCTTCCCTTGCAATAACGACCATTTTCGACACACGGGCCCACTCTTCCAAGAATTCGTCAACACAGCTATTGACATCTTCAGAAAGAAAGGACACAATGGCTTCTTTCGTGTCGTAAATTATCCTCTTCGAGGGTCGTAAAACAGCACCACCCATCCCGGATTTACCCATTGGCTGTTGAACATATTTCAGTTTAACACAAGTCACAACCCTAGCCTTTTCGTGCGACCACCAGTTCAGTGGTATGACCCTGATGTTTGGCATAGCGGCTTCAGCTGCAGGTGCTCCGGACAAAATGTGCTCTGATTGCACACAGAGCGCTGGGACAGAGCGTGCGAGGGATGATTGGATGTAAGCAAGTACGGACGAAGGTGGCGATGGTTGCGCCGGATTTACGTGCTTGAAGGGGATTTTACGCAACTTGAGTTGCCTTTCGACATTTATGAAAGCAACGCGAGCACTAGGGTTCCAAGATGAAACACAGTGAAAAATATAGAGAGAAATTAACCCACCAACAGTAATTGTAGAGTTCCTGCAAGCTTCGTGAGTCGAGGTCGAATCTGATAGAATACACTTCAGAGCAGCTGGGCAATATATACGCATCTTCTTACCCAGAATAACTTCTCTCGAGTTTGTACTTAACAACAGCCTGTTTGAGTGTAACGGAGAGACCTGTCTTAGAACCCTCAGACCCAAGTGTTCGCGCATGGTGGAGGCGATCAAAATCGAGCCAGGCAATGTCTTCAAGCACCATCATCGCAAACATGTGGCCTTCGATAGCTTTCGTTGTTATCAATGCATACTTGAACCGTTCATCTGTAACGACAACGACGAGGTAGTGGTTGGGGAAATTTGTGAGTTGAATGAAAAGACTGCCCCGGGCGTCAGGACCCAGCTTGGTCATCTCTGGATGAAACAAATACATCAGGGATAGAAATGACGAAGATAACGCCAACAGAACCATACCCTCTTTTGGAATATTTCGACTACGATAATTACGCAGCCCAAGATAGTTCGCTTTCTGCTCCGCGAAGTCAAGAATTGTCTGAGACTAAATTCAGAATTGGGATTGCAGGAGTACGTATGCCATCGTACCACAAGACGCAGACGGATTAGCGCATCCATGATCAGAGTAGGGTTCTCATTAATCTTGTCAGAATATTGTGAGAACCGACGACCACGGCCAGCTGCTACAAGATCACCCGTGTCTCTCATGTTCAACTTTCCCGTCCGAGAATCGAGGGTAATGATGACAGTTTCATCACCACACAGATGTACTCGCAGCTCTTGTGTTTTGTCTACAGAACAATCATGGCAATAGTCATTGAGAAAGGACTTATCCTACCGTCAAGGATCAGGTCAACAACGCCAGAAAGCGAAAACACTCTGTTTGATGTATGTTGTAGCTGATTCCGGAAACTGATGAGAATTGCTTTTGTGTGATGTTGGATCACTTGGCGCAGCATGGACTCGAAGTCCAGATTATCCGCGTCCTGTTCTAATTTCAATTTATCAACAAGGCATTAGCAAGGTTCTCCATACCACTCGAAGCACTGTAGGAAGAGTAACATCTTCAGGGTTAACCATAACACCAAATGCACCTTTCGCGGCTTCCCAATAGACTGCAAATTGCAGGCCTTCAACTTCGTCCGACTGTTGGGAATTGCTTAACTTAGATCTGTGTTGCAGGCGAGCTAGTGCTCGCTGGCAAGGCGTTCGCTCTGGGCCTTTACCTGTCCGTGTTGGGGAATGTTTTTCCACCATAGAAACTGTCAAGGTTCCGCCGAAGAGCGGTATCTTGGCGCGTTGTCGGACAGGAACCGCAGGTCGACTTGAGAGACAATTATGCAATGCGATATTGAAAATCTTGGTTGACCTACAGCCAATATGTTGCTTTCAAGGTCTTCCTATCTTTCGACATCTCTATTGACAGATAGTTTGCCCATCCTAACGACCTCATCCGTTCAGCCTAAGATTTGTGTTAATTTTGAATTGTTCCAAAATAATTTATTTTCTCAACCTGATACCATAAAATTTCGAGTTGATAAGATAAAGACATCATTTCTGCAAATAAAGATCAGAGGTATCCAAAACCAATAAGGAAGACCATACGAAGAAAATTGTACACCCGAACTAGGGGTGTATCTACCACGTTGTCGGGTAGTTCGGGTCTGGGTGGTGCCCCCGGAATTTGGGCCTGTTCCGCAGGCAAAGGAATGTAGAAAGCAAGTCTCGCGTTGGCTTCATCAGTTATATGCTGTCTCATTATGATGGGAGGTTTTCGTGGAAAGTCTAATCCAACGGTTACTATTGAGAGAAAGATAAACGGTAGATAGTGCACCTTGCAAGCCTGTCAAGTCCCCTCCGACATTTATTAAGAATTCCACATCAACCATAAACCAGGGGTCGTCTTTAGCACTTCCGCGTAGACATAATGACGTATTGAACAAATTCTTGACGGTAAAATGAGCCTGGCCATTAGCTTTTTAGATGTAAATCCATATCCCAAAATTTTCTAACGATAACATCTCACCGATACGATAGTCTGCCATTTCCACAGGGATTATATCAGACATACGGAGTCGACAGCGAATTGCTTCCTCGATGTCAAGAAATGTTTTGTCGACCTCTGCATCTGTCAATGACATTTCTGGAAGGGTTAGTTTCTATGGTGATACTTTAGCAACCGTCTCGGCACAAGAAAAACTATAGACAACCACCTTAATGCAGGTGGGCAATCTGCGGTAGGAGCCTGTTGTTAAAACATCTAACGATGTCAATAGATCGTGGTTTCGAAGTCTGATATGCTATTTCAGGTACTGGGTATTCTCAGACTGGCTTCATACCTCGCTGGGTCCAACAAGCCTTTGGCATTTTTCAATGAAGTTACAACATCCTCGAATTGTTGATTTTGGGTCAACAAAAAAGCGGTAATGTTCTACCCAAAATTAAAATGCGCCGCATAAGAGAACAACAAGATGATCACCATGCATTTCTGGATTGTATGCGCATCTCGAGACCATTTAACAACAGCATAAAGTTTCACGACCTGCTTCTTCGTTTTCACAACCCAGTCTGCCAAAACTCGTTTACGAGCACTATCTGACATGTTCGGCATTCTAAAATTATAAGCGTTAGTGAAGATCCGGACAAGAGGCTGTAATATTCACGTTTCTGAAAGTTCCAAGAGCTCTGCATAAATAGCTTGAACTACGCGCGATAGCAAGTCACCCAGTGGAATTTGGCCATCATAAACGACTGGAAGTTCTTGTTCCAGTTCTTCAAGTGATGGTTCTTGGTCATATCCTGCATGGAAACCATTCAGAACAACACTTTTCGACGAGGATGGACCAAGTTGTGTCGAAACATCAGATTGCGCAGTATGATCCATGACGCAAGTTCAAACTTCAAGAAACCAGCATGAGTGTACTTTGCGATGATGATTTACAATGACTGAAAGAAAACTGTTATAAAAGAAGGAGTGATTCAGCAGTTTGAACAATGAAATGAGTAAAAAGAAAGGAGTAAATGTTGTCCAGGCACATGATTTCGACTCTTGTTTCCAAAGTTGGAAGTAAATCCTTTGCTGGCAGTTGACCTGGATGGATTATCTTCGCAACTTGGGCTCGGCGGCTGTCTCCTCGCTTGTGCAAAAATCTGGATTAAATCTTCCATTCTCAATTGGCTCGAAGCTTCCGCAAATTGAGAAGCACTACAACCTTTATGATGCCACGAAACGGGTATTTTTTTTCTTAGTCTTCATTCAAATAATTTGACCAAAAATTGATAGGACGATGGGAGCCCTGTATCTGTCTTTGAATACAATTTGAATGGAAGTAATGCAAAGCCTTTCGCATTGAATGCACTTCGTAAACTACGAACGACGCGACATCCTGATGTTCTTAAGTTTATGGACGCCATTGAATCAGATTCCACGATATACATAATGACAGAACGCGTCAGGCCGCTATCTGCTGTACTGACGCAGTACTCGAACAAAGCTGTTCAAGAAAGGGAGGATTGGCTTTTATGGGGCTTGCAGAGGATTTCAGTGCGAATAAATCTGCCGTTAGCTGTGCCAGTTCTAAACCATTCGTTTCTCCTAGGTAGCGTTAGCATTTATAAATGAGCAGTGTCTATCAACTCATGGAAAAATTTGCATCAACTCAATATTCATATCGCCCTCGGGAGAGTGGAAACTTGGGGGGTTTGAAGTGTTCAGCAATCCTAAAGAAGATGATGCCATACTTTATGTGAGTTCACTAAAATCCAGTTACTGCATAGTTTGAACATTTGTGACAGTCCATGGGTGGAGTATTACATGGATTATCGACGTATGCATCACCCGAAGTCAAGAAAGCTGGATGGTCTTCTTTGAAACAGTGCGTGAATGGAGTTTGTTATCGTGTAATGTCTGGCTGAAGGTTTCCTGGAAGAGAAAACGTTTCACCCGCAGACGCGTATGCATTAGGGCTCTTACTGCATGCTGTTTTCAATCCTTCCCAACCTCTTCCAGCCACAACTGAACCCCCACATCCGCCACTGGCACCTACTTCCAGAGGGAACATCCCGAGCTCCGTGTTTGGCTCCTTCAAGAAACTTCTCAATCCTAATGCCAAAATTCGGCTTAATGCGAAGGGCTTCCTAGAGATTGGAATGTCAGATGGTGGCTTCTTCTCATCCAATCGCCTTGTTAAGGTCTGTTCTGGCCTGGACAACTTTGCACTTGCTAGTGAATCTGAGAAAGCAACACTCCTCAAGTAGCTCCCTTTCTTTTAGCCTGAATCCCTTGACTGACTTTCTGCAAGGACATTGAAAGAAACAGCATCATCTTTCCCACCCGAATTCGCCTCTTATCGTGTCCTCCAGTCGTTGCTGTCTGCTCTGGAATTTGGTGGAGCATCTGCGGCAAGCATCCTTCCGCTGGTAATACAATTCGGGACGAATGTTCCGCTTGAAGAATTCCCCAAAGTTATTCTTGGTCCGATCGTCAAACTTTATGCCAGTCCTGATCGTGGAACACGAATCGCCTTGTTGGAACACCTGCCTGAGTACGTTGATAGACTCGACAAAAAGGCAGTTAGCGAGAAAATCTTTCCTCATCTTGTGAGTAGATTCTGTCGACCCATTTTTGACTTAAATTTTTCTTCAGCAACTTGGTTTTTCCGATACCGTTGCTCTTATTCGAGAAGCCACAGTTAAATCTATAATCCTTTTTGCGCCAAAGGTTTGCTTGCAATTCAATTGGTTTTGGCCCTTTATTGAATAGCAGGAGAAGTTCACCGATAGAATTCTCAACAATGACTTGTTGCGCTTGTTAGCGAAGACACAAACAGACACGGAACCCTCGATTCGCACAAATACTTGCATTCTTCTTGGACGTCTCGCTCCATCTTTGGGTCATAATACAAAACGAAAAGTCCTTGTTCCAGCATTTTCGCGGGCACTCAAAGACCCATTTGTTCACGCAAGAGTCGCGGGTCTCATGGCTTTTATGGCCACAATTGATTGCTTTGAAGTGCCCGATCTAGCTGCTAAGGTAATCCCGAATATGGCCCTTGCCCTTGTGGATGAAGAAAAGTAATACAATCGTTTTCACTGGAGTTTGGTTTCTCACAAAGTCCATCTTAAGGTTGGTTCGTGATCAGGCTTTCAAAGCCTTGGATATCTTCGTCAAGAAGATACAAGAACATGCGGCCCAAATGGTGCGCGCGTTGCTTGACTACGGGATTGTTTTCTCATGAGTCCCATTTTCAGCCTGAGACTGCGGTCAACAAAGAACAAGAAACTATATTAAACACGGCTGTCCCAGTACCAACATTGGTTAACTCTGCTGCTGGTGCAGCTGGGTCTTTGGCAGGGTGGGCAATTTCGAGCATCAGCAAGAAGGTATTTACCCTTGTCAACCATGATCCATCATATTCACTTTATAAATCAGCTGGCGGTATCTGACATGCAAGCACCAATTCCGGGGTCGCAACTCGATCGTTCCAACGGAGGACCGGACTCTTTATCGCTTGGCAATCACATAGGAGAAATCACCCGCCCTACTTTTACGGCAGTAGAGCAATCTCTGAACGGTACTCCGAAGGGAAAAGCATTACAACTTGGTGGTAAAAAACGTGCCCCGAACCTCGCCGATCAATTGGCAGAGGAAGCTGCGGCAACTCCGACCTCGGCAGGAGAGAATCCCTGGGGAACGGACGACCTAATAGACATCGCTGCCGATGATGATTGGGGTTGGTTGCGATGTCATGTTCCAAATATAATACTGACTTCCTCCCAGGGGCTTTTGAGACTGCACCAGTCGGTCAAGGCAAACAGTCAATATCGGCTATACCGATAACACCCCCTTCCATGCGGATATCTGCTGCAATGTTGGTGCCACAGCAGCCAAGAATACCAGTCATACAAAGAACGAAATCACCGCTCTCGCAATCTGCTTCCTCACAATCATCCTCGCCAATCCCTCCAGCACATCTACAAGATTCCGACTGGAATACCACTGATGAGTGGGATACCCCGGCATCTCAGATCAAACCTTCTTCTAGTCCAGTACCTTCCACCCTTACTATGACAAAGGAAGCAAAAGCAGCTGAAATGGCCAGACGAAAAGAGGAACGCAAACAAGTAATACATATTTTTGCACCTGAAAAGTGCGAACTGACTGTTTTTGCTCTAGCGCATTGCCATGCTCAAAGAACAGAAGAAAGCGACGACAAAGACGTGAACCGGATAGAGTTACAGTCTGCAAGCCACAAAGATTATTCCCCGACCGCTTAATTCAGATCCCTTTAACTTATTCGGCATCTATAGGTTTTGTGTAAGCAGTACCTAGTCTATTTTATTTCTGGGATCACACTTCCGATTTTTCCTATTTTTGTAATCTCTACTTATGGGAGAATTATACTGTTTACTGTAGAAGTAACCTGCGATGCGTACCGCTTTTCCAACCAGCATGAACCCAGTAAGGCAGAAAATCATGGTAACCAATATCAAGCCTCCTCTCTGACGAACTTCAGCGATTGCATCTGGGAGACATACAGATGGTTGTCATGACTTATCGGCATTTGCTTCTTGTAATGTTTCAATGGGCACTCGTATTAAGCGTCGACCTTCGGTTTGCAGAGGTTGTACATGGTCGTTGACTTCGTACTCTCCATTATCCTTTACTCTGGATAACACTAAGAATGACATTTGATTGGCAAAACACCATGACAAGACAATCCAATGCGTACAGAATTGACTCAGAATTTGGAACATCTTCGGCCATTGGGCAAGAACCTGACCATGCACTGAAATACCATTCAGCATGCTGAAGTGAATGGGAAAATAGTGCTTTACCTTCCCCCGCGTCTGCCATAATATCACAGTCGTCTCCTAGAGCTTCCAGTCTCTCGAGATACAGAGCACTTGCTCGCTCCAATGCTGATACCGCATCATATTCTTTTTTCTTCTCGGTCAGCTTGGATAAATTAGCCGCAGAAGATCCCCCTTGAGTAACTGAGGCCCTATTGGGAGCCACAGATTGGCGCATCGCGGTAAGTCACAGACCTGTCACAATCGCGTTTAATGAGGAAGCGGACCGGGCGATGCATTGTTATTAACATTCAAAATGCGGGAGAAGAAGGATGAAAAGCAGGCAGTAGTTCTGCCATTTTATGAGTCTCATCCACCCTCCTGGCTGCCCGAAATTCATGGTTCCGGTGACCTTGGTCTGTTATTCATTCAGCGATAGTCAGCTACTTTCGAACTAACTACATTGATTAGGATATCCTGGCTTCCATCCTCCTCGCCCACGCCAGGGTGAGGATATTCTTACCACGTCCAATGTTAAAGACGGTTTGCAATATAACTTGCCAGTTTCTGTGAGTTGCGAACGTCCGGCATGTTGGTGGGGTTCCTAAAGTTTTTATCCAGGTGGAATACTTCAGCTACAACAAGATGATCAACGAAAAGTTCACCAATACCCCCAGCACTATGTCAATGCTAGAGGGAATTATGAATGAAATTTTTGTGCACCGATCCGATCGATTACCACCCATTCCGTGCGTAGGACATAACTGACGGATAATAATTATGACCGAGGCCAAATTTCAGTCCCTCGGCCTTCAAGATTCCAACAAGGGTAACTCTGAACGACGCTAAACGTCAAGCCTGGTTTGCGGACCTGGCGAACCCAGATGTTCCCCTTCACAAACTAGGCAAGAGTGTTCCTCATGGTGCAAAGGGTCACGACTTGTTAGATCTTTTACATTCAAATCACGTTGCAATTCCACGAGCGGTGTGGTTTCTTCGAGTTTTTGGCGCCAATGAGACAGTGCGTAAATTTTATTGATTTGGTGTGTAGCAGGCCAATTCACCAGATTTCGTCTGTAGGCCGGTTTAAGGAACAAGCCAAATTATGTGCCAACCCAGTACAGTGTCGACATGGCCGTCCTAATGACGACATACTTGCGGAAGCAAATCGCAGAAATTACATTACCCAGTGCCCCGCGTCCAGGTGTCAATATCAAGCAAACTTTCAGGGGCGTTCTGTCGGACTTTGACAATCGCGAACGATGGATGTCACGATTTTCTTACTGGTCGTTATTATTTTTGTCTTTCTGAATGATTTTCTGACGTTTCGCAGTCTTCAGCTGTTGCAAACGTTCTACACAGAAGATCTTGTCGATCACCGGACTTTCTTGACATGGCTTATTCACCAGATGATGACTTGCAATCTCGCTCAAGTTGGCTTTGTTATTCGTCTGGCTGACGAATATCTCGAGGACGTTTTGAACAGCAGAGCTTTAACTAGACCTCTTGCAGAGGCGTGCTTGACTAAACTGTTCGAGGTGTGAATCACGTCACCTGCTTCGTCGGAATCCTAGGCTTACTCAGTGATCAGATTCGTACCTATTGTGCAAATGATCTTTTAAGGGATACAGAATCGCTGCTTAAGGTCACACTTCAAGTATGTTACATTCGTTCTGGTAATCTTCGGATTTCTGAATACTTTCTCCAGCGTATATGTCTTGCACTTCCGGACTCCTTGGTGAGCCCCAAATTATGGAGCACGTATATGGTGTTGCTGGAAGAAGTAATCTTGGAAAGTACAATGAAGAAAAGTGGAGACCGATACATCGAACAAAATATTCGAGAATTGAAGCATGTTGTGTTAGAAAATGTTTTGGATATAAAAAGGAGAAACGAGGCAATGTTGTTTCGGGGTCTGACTGCTGAAAGTTCGTTCCAACTCGGTACTGCAGTTTCGTGCGTTAAGGTAAGTGTAAAATACCCCTCAATGTTTCGTCCACATTTCGTCTCAAAATGTCGCCAGCTGTTAAACTCCATCTCGAGCAGTACAATAATGAGCTCTTTTGCATATTTTGATGCAGACTCGAAGGCGCTATCCGACTTCAGAGAAAAACTGAATATCCTTTTGACTTGGAGTGTCACTCCTTTACAATATGGAGATCATCGGCCATTCGCTGCTGTAACACTTATCCGACTATGGAGGAATAGGGCCTGTGATCGTGCCAGTAGACGCGACACTGCTACTCCCACTGAGTTTCTACAAGACCAACTCTTTGATTGGCTCGATTCGTCCGAGGTTGCTGGAGAACCCAGTAATATTGGAAATGTCGCACTCCTGTTTGGAAAACTCGTCGAACATGATGTTTTCTCTTATTCAGGTTATATACAACGACTCATCGCACGGGCAGAACCAGGTTTATCGTTTACAGATGTGCGTCTTCCCTCTTCATTACCTAGCAGAGTTATTTGACTTGAATTTCAGGATGTTGGCTCTCGTCATCGCTTGTTCCTTTCCTGGATCCCACTTTACAACGTCGATTCATCATTAGTTAACCAGAGGAAAGCTATCCTATATGGTGCACGAGCACGACAGATCCCCGAGGAAACAATTGAGAGATGTATTCGGAGTGAAATACGCTTGGTACTACCCGAATTGTTTGAAGGTCCGGTTTGACTTTGGTTTAATTTTTGTTTTGAATTCATCTTATATATCAGTGCCTTCGCATACCAGCTGGGCGTCAACGAGTGGCTTGCTAGACGCGTGCAAAACCCTGACAAATGCAACACGCTTCGGACAAGTCAGAACTTTTCGACATTGGCTGATCCCTCATTTTAGAAATTGTTTAGCGAAGTTCTTTCCTTTTTCTTCTCACGCTAACTCTTCACTGAAGGCTTTTCCTTGCAGAAAAAAAATTGACTATGGCATTTTGTTCAAGACATTTCTTGTTGTTGTGGAGTTAATGACTTATACGAAATGCTTCCATTCTCTTCTTGATGTGAGTGCATCCCATACAGCATCGATGGTGATTGATAAGTTCGTGTCATATAGCTTATACTGTGTATGTTGGAGCAATCCAGCGATGTCGACTCTATGAATGGCCTAATCGGCACATTTTACCGTTATGCCACAATTTGGACCTGTATGGACGTCATGCCGACTATAGTGAAGGCTCTTGATATCGCCCATCATGGGTGGAAGTCGCGTGGCGTGCCGTCTCATTCGCTGTTAACTCTTCTCTTGAAGTTTGACAATTGCCGGTATCTCAGCGAAACATCACGAGGGCGGCTTGTCGCAGATATCGAGGCGTTCACACAGGTAAAACTCTACCATTTTCTCCAACGTTCGTATCTGAATTTGATCTGTAGGCCCTGCGACCGGATACATCCAACCCTTCTGTTGTTCCAGACGTTTTACCAGAGATTCTACTATTGGCTGGAGACCCAGACCCAAACTCTGCATCTATTTTAGCAAATGGCCTTTGGATGAAATATCGCACATCGGTCGACTGGGGCATAAAAGTTTTGGACAATACTGTTGCCAGCCTTCGACAAGTCCCGAATATGACTGAAGACACCAGTGCGAGGTACGCATGTGCACTGCGTTATGCGTCTTTTCTTTGGAAAGTGGATCAGCATTTACCTGATGGGCTTGATGGTGACATTCTTCAGTGGCTACGTGGCCCGGGAAACCTTGAACTTGTTGCACTCGGTGCAGATACCTGGGAAGTGCTAATAGCTGTATTTCTTCATCTCACTGTCAACGGCGGGGTAGAGACGACAACCATCTTGGAAGGCCTGATATATCCTGCATGGCAACTGGGCAGCACAACCAGCGTGCCACCGCATTATCTGGCAGCCGCCAATAACCTTTTCTTTGACCTTCTGTTAAGGAACGACGGTGGCGGAAGGGTATTGCCGCCAACTAACTTGTTTGAATTGCAGTGCATTCGAACAAGGCGACAAGCTGTTTTTGAAGAACCACATTTTTCACAGCTTGCTGCAAGCATTCCAGCCTTAATTTCATTGGAAAATAACTCGGAGATCCTGGAACATCTTCGACTGGAATCTACTGCTCTCCGCTGTCGGCTCTGTCAAGATCCTGCTTTTCGCCAAGGTGCATACCGCGATCTCAATATCATTAGAGATGCCTTCGAGAATTCGCCTTTTTTGTCAGACCGGGGCACGCATTCGGAGGATCTTTGTAGACGAGAGATAGCTGGTTTGAAGATGATCCTTTATGACTCAAGTGACGGTGAGTCGTCCGAATAATTGACTCCATAACACTAGTTGATGGTCGCGAGCAGATACTAATCTATATGATTGGCCCGAAGTAAAGTCACTTCTGAGTCCGTGGAAAATCGCAGCAACAACCATACAAATGCAGTTGCACGTTAAACAACTGGGTCACGCACTCAACGAAGAGTCCACGGCTGAGGCTGCATCCGCAAATCTCAATAAATTGTCTTCGATCCTTTTTCACCATGTAAAGACGACTGACGAAGCTTATTATGTGGGCGAGATGGCTCGGGGTGCCGATATCACTGTTGCCTCAAAGGTTAATTTTCACCTTAAACATCCTTAACCCAACTAACTTTCCCATATTGAAGTTCATCAACAACGGTTTGCAGTGCATGTCCGAAATCTTATGGCAATACCTTGAATCCGCGGACCTTGATTGTTTGCGACGAGTTGGGGAGTTGTTGCGTGTTCTCGTTCACGTTTCAAAGCCATTCGGAGATGCACCCGGCTTGATACCCACAATTGAACCCTTGGTGCAGGAAACATTTCTGAAAACCATTTTGGAAAAATTCAATCTTCTGGCAAGTCAAAATATAGACGAGGAAGGTTGTGCCCGTTGGAAAGAAAACCTCATCCTGGCTCGGCTGATCCACTTTGTCCTGAACTTTAAGTGCACATGGTCGCCAGCGTCAAAGGAAGTTTCGAAGGATTTATGCAATGTCATTTTTGATCTTCTACTGGTCGGTCAGGTGGTCTTCTCGTATCCACGTCATTCTCATGTATATTGCAGCATTGTGCAGGCGAAGATGGCCTCAATCTAAATGTGTATCCAGTATTGCTCGATACGCTCTTAGTCCTAATAGATGGTAAGAAGGCTTATGCACACACTGTAACTCTTGCTCACGCGAAGCTTTGTTAGAAATCCCTCACGACTCAAAACTCAGTTTCGACCCATACCAATACTATCCCGACGCGTCCTTGGCCGATATTCCCAGTGATGCGCCTGCGGAATACAGAAAACAAATATCGACACTGCTGAGGGAACCTCCCGCAGATTCTGTTGTCACAAATCTCGTCAACAGCCATCGAGACTCGACCGGAAGCACAATCTTCGACCAGCCTGTCACGAATAAACCTTGGGAATGGATCGAAAATCTAGGTGAGCCCTCATCGGATCCGAACGGAGAGCAACGCGAAAGAGAGGAGAGAATACGAGATCGCGTTTCTCACTTGGCGAAGAACACAAGTTCGGTATCCCTTGAACACTTTGGCGCGAGACATACAGGCGACACCGTCAAGGTTGACATGACATCAGAGATTTATGCAGAAATGGAGAGTTGTACGCGTGGATTTGAGGATGGGTTATCTGAAAGTGTCTTTACGCGAGATTGGCGAGAGACACGGTTGGAATGGGAGGAGGAACTTTCGCCTGATATGCTCGCGCGAGTGAAGTCCGAGATGAATACAGAGGTTCTTGTAGCTGAAGGCGCAGACAAGGCCGTCCGAGGAGACTCACCTGCATCATCCGTCGTCTCTCGTTTATCTACTTCAAATCAAAAATCTCACCAAAGTCCCGCACAGAGTCGACAGACTAACGTGCTTGCCCTCAGAATTATCGATTTGGACAGTATTCCTGAAGAGGGGATAACCTTCAAGTCAGGACAACCGGGTAAACGCAAGGCTGCTGCAGCCCTGAGTGATGAAGAGATAGAGCTTATAGAAGGGCCCGTCCAAGTCGTACCCGGTGCAACAACTTCTACTGTAAAGAAACAAAAGGCTAACAAAACTGCTGCTGCAATAAGGGCAAAAAAGTAATTCAGAAATTTGTCTATTCCTGACATGTCAATATGTTGATTTCTGTATGTAAATTATTTGGCCATGCAATACACTAGTTTGCGGTGCAATCTACAGTCGAACACTCAATCATGGCTATGACCTCTTGCGGGGAAGAAGCCATCCCAAACGCTCTCATCAGGGGCCTTGCCAGATTGTTTCGATCTTTTCGGGCTGCTTTCGCCCATTGTCGAAGAAACCGTCCGAACCAGCGCTTTCAAAGCAAAAGCTTCTGTCGGCCGAGACTTCACAGGTTCTCGACAGGTTGGACATGTATACTGCGGGTGTAGAGGGAGAAGCTGGGTGACAAGCGCAGATATCTGCATCGAATTCGCTGCTTGCGGGTTGTGCATGAGTGCTTGAGCAAGCTTATATAAACCAAGGGTCTTCTGGTCTGAAATCAACTGGTTCGGATCATAGCCCGGGTGACTGGTCATGAACTGTGCTTGCGTTGAACTAAACCAGTCCTGGAGGCAGTTCTGACAGAAGGTATGACCGCAATCGGGTAGACTGTGACAGAGTATGCATTCAGTTGGAAGAACAAATGAACCTGTTGCTATACTCACACATGAGGTGTCCACATTCGACACGTGCATATTTCGCAGTCAAAGTGATCCGTAAGCTTATCTGCGTCCTGTTAAGTAATCCCGATAGGGGCTATGAGATTTAGGCGGGCGTGGCAGATATCACGAACGAACCAAGGCTATTTTTCCATTCCCCTGATTTCGCAATGCTTGTAATTCTTTGTTCTCTTCACGGAGAACGGCCAACTCTTTCGAAGTTTTTTCGAAATCCCGTTTGTACTTGGCAGATTCCTGATGCGAGTAGAGGCCACGTTAGCCACTCACGCGTTGCATTGCTTTGACAAAGACGACGTACCTCCCTATATTTACTTATTTGCCTTCTAAAGTCCGCAATCGCGGCGGGCTCCGTAAGCAGTGCAGCGGGCGTAGTGGTTGGTTTGGATATGGGAAGTGTCTCATCATCGGAAGAAATTTCAATAATATCCTCTGGGATGACAACTGGATGCCGTGAACGCGACTTGACTTTTTCATTTCTTTTTCTGGGCTGCTTTTTTGTTGTTGTCGTTGAAGAATCTGCTTCGGAGGACGAGGATGGGACTATTTCAGGTGTTGTCGTTTTAGTTCTTCTTGTGGCTGTCAGATTCTGAGAACGCGGTGGGCTTGACGTCGGAAATGGCTGAGAACGGGTTTGTTGACCCGATGAACGGGTGGCAGGCATGACAAAGTAGATGGTGGTAGTTGCAGTGAAAAATGAACGGGACATTGTCATTTGCCTTTTTGGGATGTTCAACTTATTGGCTCCCATCAAAAAGCAGGCCCATTTTGCAAATGAGAAAATACGCGGAATACATAAATTCATTTAATTCTAATACGGTCAGGGTACAACTGGAACCTAACAGGGTGGCCACTAGTTCAACTAGTGTCCTTCCAATATGGTTTTTGGCAATGCGTCTATGCAGTTCCGTATTACTCGGATTGTCTCTATTTTGTCATAAAGTAGACGGCTGCACCCAGCATTACCACAACAAGCTTTCCAACTCGCCAAAGCCTCTGGCCAACTAGACATGCCGGGATCAAGAATCGTATCACCTTGAGGTCGTTCGTCAATCTCGTTAAGAATCCTGTATTTCAGCTCTCTCCACGTGGTGTAGTCGATAGCGCCATTGCATTGGATGCAAGTAGAAGGCGCTCCGGACACAAAGGGAGTATTATTTAGCATGTCTTTCAGACTTGCGATTTATTAGGCATTCTTCAGCTCACCAGTCTAGTAGGCACTTACTCGTCTTTTCGGGTTTTGTGAAGCATGAAGAGGTCAAGGAGCGCCTCCGAAGAAGCCGTTTTAAGCGATGGTAGATGGACGGGATCCCAAATGTACAGAGAAAGCGTACGCGTCGACAACGTTTTCGCAACCTCGAGCCAATCATGCCTCCGTGCAATGGCATAGAGTCTTATAGAGTCATCAGGTAAAGCTGGCGACAAGAGACAGAGTCTCAGAATCGACATGGGCCCGGGCATATCGTACTTTTCTGCTGCATATATGACGTTTTCCAAGAGATCTAACGAGGTGATATCAGCAAATTGGAGGCCGCATGCCATGCGAAGAAGTATTTCGAGAATTTCGGCATCCTCTTCCAAGTACATGGTATCCACCTGGTCTGAAGAAGACCTACAAGTTCCGCGTTAGAAAATGCAAACACGAGATACTGCAGAAAACGTACTGAGGGAGACTGAACATTGTCTTGAAGAAGCCAGAGGTCGATTTCAGGGTAAAAGAATGCACACGAAAGTACATCTTTGACTCTTTGGCCGCCAAGATGACGTCCGCCTCCTCAGATGAGAATTGTGGGTGATATGTCAGCGATAAGGGTTCCTTGTCATCACTGTCTGACTGAGTGTGCATCATTGTAGGCGATGGTCGTGGTGAGAGATGTGAGGAAAGATGTACTGCAGTACAAAGGCTGAATAAAAGGCCACCTTGCTGAACCTTCCGGGCCGTAGCACTGCAGCGCACCTTGACAATACCATTTATTGCCTTTTTTGGCATTTGTGATGCCTTCAGGGTTCGTGACGTTATTCAGAACCATGTCCACGGCTTCAGTCGCCGCAACTTCTCAGCGCCAGCTCTTTTTTGTCTGGGCTCCAGATAAGGACGAGGGAGGAACTCTTGAACGACGACTCTCTGTGAGAGAAAGCCATCTAGGTACTGCGAAGGAACGTATTTCCAATGGACTCATCCGTATGCGATAACGATTCGATTGTCTTTGGAGATATGGCTAATCTCTCCTGTCTGTTTCCAGGCATTGCAGGGGCAGTAACTACCCCAGGATCTATTGCGAGTCCAGACGCACCAAAGAAGATGATTGGATCTTCGTTTATTTATGAAGCAAAATCCATAGAAGAGTGAGCTTTATTTCTGTGTTGGATATGGTTTTATTGATTGTCATCTCATCTTATTCTCAGAGTAAGAAAGTACATCGAGGGAGATGTTTATTATAAGACTGGAGTAGTACGTAGTATTTGCATACTAAAATCCCACATCCTCATTTATCTTTCCAGTGGGATTCAGAGAAGATAGTCATCCTACCGTTCCTTCCGTTGACACCCATTCCTTGAAGCAAACCTTTCTTTGAATGTAATCCATTTAGCTGAGAATTCAGCGTGTATCCTAGCCTTTTTTATATATACAATATACCTTTTTCTTTATCATAGGTTCTGATCAGAAAAGTACCGGTCCGGTGCTGCAGCGTGACCACATTTCCAAATCCAGATCCACTACATCCCGCAAGCAAATGGCTAATTATCAATCCTTCAGAGTCCTTCTTTCAAGGACAAGTAGTTCTGTACCTCAAATTGGCCCATCTCTAACTGCTCGTTGCTTTCGACGTCCCTTATTTCGAAACATGTCTTCCGAATCATCACGCCAACTTGCATATGAATACATCCTCGTCTCACGCCCAGAACCCTCAGTTGTGTTGGTAAGGCTCAATAGGCCCAAGGCTTTGAATGCCCTCTGCTCTCCTTTGACCCAGGAGCTATATCATGCGTTGGAAGCGGCAGACAAAGACGACTCTGTTGGTGCAATGGTGTTGGCTGGCTCCGAGAAGGCTTTTGCAGGTATGAACAAGAAATTTCAATGTCTCTAAACATGGAATTGCTAACACCTTGATGCATATTACTAGCTGGCGCTGATATCAAGGAGATGAAAGACAAGCAATGTGAGGTTTTCATATTTTTCTACAACAGATTTATTCTGAACACTCTCCGTGACGGCGTCATGGATAGTCGCGGATGTGTACAAAAACAGATTTTTGGATGATTGGACCAACTTCACCCGTTTACGCAAGCCACTCATCGCCGCAGTCAGTGGAGTAGCGGTAGGCATAATAAATCAGACGCTTCAACTTTGACGCGTCCAACCTGTTCATTTCAGCTCGGGGGAGGCTGCGAACTTGCCCTTATGTGCGACATCATCCTTGCCTCTCCCACCGCTAAATTCGGACAACCCGAAATCAATCTCGGTGTCATTCCCGGAGGTGGCGGTTCACAGCGTCTTGTCCATGCAATCGGCAAGTCTCGAACAATGGAGCTGATCCTGACCGGCCGCCATATCTCTGCACAGGAAGCTTCAGATTGGGGAATGATCAGTAGAGTTGTGGGTGAAGGGGAGGAAGTCGTCGGGGAAGCCGTCAAGCTGGCCAAAGAAATTGCGGACAAGAGTCAGGTTGCGGTTCAGGCTGGTAAAGAAGTCGTCAATGCTGGTATGTTATCTCTGGGTAGTTGGATACTGAATATTCATGACCTCTCTTATAGCGTACGAGTTGAACCTTGCAGAGGGCTTGCGTTTTGAACGGAGGATTTTCCAGAGTCTTTTCGCAACTCACGATCAGAAAGAAGGTATGTGACAATTCAGTATTCTCCTGCCCTATTAATATTCCGCAAAGGAATGGCGGCATTTGTTGAGAAAAGGAAGCCTAACTTTACACATTTATGAAAGCTGTATGAGAGTTTAATCAACTGCCCTTGGCTAGATAATGTAGAATGAAAATGGTTTCAGTGTTTGATTGAAGATTGCACCCACATTGTCTCCATCGGAACACGCTGCCAATAAGAAGCGCTGGAAGTCTTACACTTTCATGCCCAAATTATAGACTGTCCAAATAACAGGCTTACCCACTCCTAGACCGGCGACAATTCTCTTCTGGCCTAATGAACCAGGAGCAGCACCGCGAGATTGCCAAATTGCATAGGCGCCGGTGCCCGCTATAACCCCTGTCCCGATTACCCTACACGAAAGGCACTCTTGCGTCTTTTGTAGAGTGTCAATTTGTTCAATCGAAGTTTGATTTGTCGCTGGCATAGTGTTGGAAGTGTTGAAGTACCGGGCCGGCAGCTCCTTACTATTTTAGCTGGTCAACCCGTTGACCTCGTAGAACATGCTTTCTCGATGCCGACGCATTTCGACGTTGTCAAAGCCTGCAGGAAGGGGTACGTTGTGTGATACTTTTTTGTTAATCTTTCTCATTGATCCACAGTGTTGTTCGACATTTTTCCTGTTTCCAATTCGCCATGCAGCTGCTCTCAAATGATAGGTGTTCAGAAAAGGATGAGTACAAATACTGATGCAGAAAGCAGTCAATCATCGTAGTTGGATTTTCTTAATCTATGGCTATGTCATGTTGTGCTGACTGCGTTCAAGATCACAACCGGCCTCGAGCAATTCTGTTTTTTCCCCTTCTTCAGGTTCTGCATGGGATGAAATCTTCCGAGCAGAAAACTCGCCAAACTCTCTGTCAAAGTCTTCCGTACACAATCCCGACGAGTTCAAACCCATTCGACGCCAAACCATTACCGAACGCGAAAGCAAGATCATCACCGACATGCTTGACATGATCTTCAACAAGCGGCGCCCTACCGGCGACCCTGCCACACAGTTGCCTCCAACCAGCAGCGAGAAAGAAGCTGGTGTAGGTGGAGGCCACATAGATGATCTTGTCGGAAGGCTGAGACGGCACTCCCGACCGCTGAGATGGGCGAAGGAACCGACGGCGGATTTGCTGGACCAGAAGAAGGAGCAAATGATGCTTTGCAACAGTGACCAAGAACTTCTGGAATGGGCGCAGCGGGAGGTCTTTGATGAGTCGAAACGGTATGAAGAAGCAGCGAGGAAGGCAATTGAAGAAGCTTCATCATCTGCACCTGGTATTGTGAAGGAACTGCCAAGGCTCCAGTCCCCCGTTTATCCTCAAGTCATTGCTCATCTCATGCGGACATTTCGAGATCATTACAGGGATCCGAATCTTGCATTGTTCATCTTCCACCACGCTCAAAAGCTCTCAATTGTCTCTTACGTTTTCGGTTGTTCAACTGAAACTTACAATGAGCTGATTCAAACTCGGTGGATTTGTTTCCGGGATCTCCAGGGTGTCTACAACGCCATTGACGAAATGGTGGTGAACGGCGTACCACTGGGTTCGACGACACGAAAGCTCATAGAGAACATGAGACGTGATATTGGCAATGTAGAGTTGCGTCCAGATGCCAGCGAGGAGGGTCACCGGATAATTTGGAGTTTGTTGAGCAAGATCGAACGCTTGGCAGCGTCACAACTTCAGGCTAAGGCGCAAGGAACCAAACTCTGGGATCGATGGAAGAGTGACATCTTGAATGATGGTATTTCCGAGGACGACTGGTCGTTCGACTCTTGGCAACCTGCCGAGAGCCAACCTTCACCACAAAGGAAGAGAGCTATGAATACTCGCAGAGCCTTATCTAGGGCGTAATTTAAAATATTGATTAGTACCAGACGTGGTTAATTAAGGAATAGTCCCGTCCAAGATGGTATAATTGGAACCCAAGAAAGTACCAAAAGCTAAGTGTAAGCAGAATATTCGACCTTCATTGATCGGGCCGTCTAGACCTGTTTTTGACCTTCTTGGGTACAGGAGTGGTATTTACGGCGCCCAAACCATGAGCTGGTTTGTAATGAGGGTCGATGTCATCGCAGTGAAGATGAAGGAGTAGGTTGTACACAAATATCTGTTCATACCTTTGGAGGAGGAATGTTAGATACATAAGTTGATAAAGAATAAGTATACTCACTGAGCATTTGTGAATACAACAGACACGGAATCCGAATTACATCGCAACAAATTGGGGGCCATGACCAAAGCCAAATTGGCGGGAGTCATCTTCGTTATCGTTTGTGTTCGTTCCTCCAGAAATATTTGAAGGAAGCTGATAACAAAAAGAACCACACGCCTGTTGATTGTTGGTAATCGCTCTACGATCTGGATACAGGCTTCGGGGTCTTTCGAGTTTTGAACGCACTCATTGTACAACTCATCTGGGACAAGTGGATCACTGAGCTCCCGTAACCATAGCTTCATCAGTGAAGCCAACACATTCGGATCGTCGACACCATCCAAGGTGTAGTAGCCTTTGTCAATGCGGAGTTTCAGTGACGACACAGAATCATTGTCACCTGGTACGCGGAAGATGCCCTCCGATTTGGTACCTCCAAGAGCAAGAATACCGTCTGCAAGAAAAGGTAGGATAATAGGAATCTTTTGATGGGGATATCTCCTCTCTTGCAGCCTAATAATAGCATCGAGCGATTCACCAAACGTCGAAGGGTTGAAGGCAGCATCCTGTGGCGAAATAATTAGTATAACCAGTCGTATTCAACTCTGCCATCACACTCACTGAAGCAGTTTCGATTTCCGCCACGGAGGGAGACTTTCCTCTTGGTCCCTTCTTGGAGATTGAGCCAAGGCGTCGCAAGCAATATTTGGCCATGACGTCCACCCTCCCTTCTTGTTGTGTGGTGTGCGACTGGATGAAGGCGTGCATATAGGTTTCAAAATCCTTCGACGGAGGGAAGGTCATGAGGATGACACAAAGGAGTTGCCAGCCTTTGAATACACTCTCCCTAGCCAAAAAAAATCAACAGTTGGCAAAATAAAAAATAAAAATAAAAACAACTCACTTGTTCGGATTACCGGTCAACTGCTTCATTATCTGGCAATATATCTCATCTCTTAGTTCACCATGCCCTAGACCTTCGGTTAGAAGCCATCTCTCTTCCTCCAATATATTTGCAGCAGAAGCAGTGAGGGAAGTGGTTGAAGCATTAAGCGCGTTGATCATAGAAATGTGTGTATCAGGCTGTAACTTGATATTGACCGGTTTTTCTCGTTCTCGGTCCCCCATTATGTGCTGAATCACTTTGAACAATTTGACAGCATTTTTGTGAAGGGGACGCTTCAGATTGAGCAAAGGTTCTGTTAAAGGGCCCTAATACATAGAACCTATAGTTATTTCCAAATTCAGCGCAAAGATAACGCCTGTCAATACCTTCTGCCATGTCATGAGTTGAGCAACGGGAACTTTTCTGCGGAAGATAAATCCCTTTCTATGTATCGAAAAGTATTGCGCAGCATAAGCCGACTCGGAAAACTGTTGGATGTCTTCTGCCAGAGCTTGTGGTAAGATTGGGTAGGTGCTTTATAAAGACCCAACATCAGTTTAGGCAATCTGGCAGAATGAGTGATACCTACCCAGAAGGAAGGGTAGTCAGAGATGCACCTGGCATTGCAGCTCGATTGGACTCTATGAAAATTGGTCTACCAGTCGCTCTGTTTTTCACCGGACTCAGCTCAAGGGTCGCAGCTGTCAAGTCCTTCAGAAAACGTAGAAGAATTTGGAAATCCAACCTACCAGGATTGAGGATAGGTGCACTAATTCCCTTTCCGTCTACTGTGGGCTGTTGTTTGGGCGTCACTGGAACAGGTCGTGATGGTGACGGAGGAATGTTTCGGGTCCGTTTGGGAGGCGTACTCTGTACGGGAGTCTGTGATGGTGAAGGGTATTCATCCAGGGTGCTTTCAGAAATCGAATGCTCCTCCGCAGACTTCGGGATTGGGATGTGACTATTGGCATAATGAGAAGCGGTCATTTCTTCTATGGCAGCTTGGAGGCTCAAGTGTGGACGTGTAGCCGCCGGTTTTGACGACCTTGCTCGTGAAAGGGAATCTGAATTAAATGTTGAGTTATGCTTGCTAGATCTTTTCGGGGAATCAGAGTCCTTGGGTATGGTTAACTTTCCATTAGTGTTTTCACGATCGAAAACCAAAGAGGATTTGGAGGCAAGCGAAGAAGGGGATGATTTCTCTGTGGCATTGGGAGAGCCTGGGATTGGTGTCAGCTGTACACTGATCATATTATGTCGTTTCGAATTCGACGGGTATCTGGGGCGTGACGAATACTCGCCACCTGTCGGATTTTTTGCTACGGATTTAGTCCCGTTTGCGTTCTGCGCATGGCCGTGCTGTAAGAGAGATAAATGCTTGTTTTGCTGCAATATTTCCATTAGAAATCACGTATGGCGCGATAGTTCATATAATTTACCTGAGATTTTGAGGATAGCAGCTTAGAAAAGTGGTCAAAAGTAGATTGTGATAAACGACGATCCATGGAATTGCTCTGACGAACGTAAGATGCAAGACACGGAGAATAGAATATTTCGATCTAATACCTGAAGAATAGATAATGGTATCACAAACCCACCTGGCCTCTCCCACACAGTCTCGCCAGTCTTCGTCTGGTAATAGTAGGGTAACCCTCCACGGGAGTCGTCACCAAGCTCCCACCACTCGCCCTCTTCACTTGGAGGTAGTCTAAAAACAAATTTAGATATTGAACGAAAGCCTAACTTCATTTGATGTTGCGTACACAAAAGTTCCGACTGGGGGTTCCCAGCTTACCTCCCCTGTGGCTGGGCATGCAAAAAACGCAGTCTGACTCTAGAGAATAACAGAAGTTGAGTCGACTCATATATACCATTAGACGAAAACTAGACCCACTTGTGGATCGACTAGAGTAACCCAGAAATTTGACCCCCATGTCGTGTCATCCGGCTCTTGATTGATATTAGGTTGAGTCTTAGACTTTAGAGTTGACTTTCGAGACCGTGGTGTGTGTGATCTGGAATTGGTGGCAGGTTGGACCGAAATGGTTGGATTGCCAGATGTGGATGGTGAGGCATTTTGTTCGGTTTGCTGCAATAGTTTGCTGGTAGAGTCATTTTCCGTCATGGGGTAAACACAGCTCGAAGCTAAGGTATCCTGAGCAACCAAACAGGTAAATGGAAAGAGGTAAACGGACAATTCAAAACGTCTATGACATTTACATAATTGTGTCCCCTTTAGTGATGATAAGATGCCATTGTTATCTCTTGCAGATGTTGTCGGATGGTCTTTCCCACATACGATTTGTCTCCAGAAGTTGAGTCGGATTGAGCTCTAGAATCTATCGTCTTCGTAGGTTCTTTCTAGGGTACATTGATTCGCAAAATTAAACGCTCAGAGAATGCGTGGGCCCTGGGGCTCTGGAGAAATTCTCTAATTTCCGGACTTTTACCAGAAAGATTGACCGGAGACTCCTTCAACTTGACTGACTTCTTCGCAAAAGGACATTTCCACATGGATCTACTCCCCAAGACCTTCCTTTCGGACAGAATCAGTTCAAACTGTCAAACATGGCATTGCTCCTTCCTGCATCAGTGTCAGAGCATCTGTCCGATCCCGAACCGGGTCGAAAGGTTCGCTCAGTCTTCGTTGGCACAGTTTGATAATGGTGCGTTTACCATGCTTAGACTCGTGATAACTAACCCAAAGACGTCTTCGGCGAGGAGATAAAGCGGATATAAGATGGCAAAAGGAGGTTATGAAGCACTGGGACCTGGTGAATTTGTTGCGCGTTCAACTGACCGCACACGGCACATGGCAATAACGTCCAAATTTAATAAAAAAAGAATCCTAATCTTCATCCATAACGTCACCCAGAGTCTTTCTTTGTTCGATCCTCTCCTTCATCACCTTCTTTGCATTTTCCTCCACTGCAGACAACATGCTTGCTTTTGCAAGCGCTAAGAGAAGGGCTTGGACAAGGCCGATATGGTTATGCCGCCTAACACTGTTTTCAAACTGCATTATAAAAGTTGAGATTTTAGATGTGTACATCTAAAATTATCCTCACCGCCCATCTTTCTCGTTTCGCGTTTTCATTGGCGATTCGCGAAAGAATGTCGCTGATCAACGACGTTGTACCAGCAGCTTGATGTTGTTGAAGTTGGGCCTGCAGGGATGGCAAGGGATCTTCTCGTAAAGCGAGAAGACTAAACTCCAGCTACACAAAGGAGTAAGAAAATTCAACTTGTCCTCACTGAATTTTTCAATACATACCGCTCCGACAGGGTATGTATTGATACGTGCTTCTATTACCTCCCTGAGAACAGAGAAAAGAGTGAGGAACGAGCACAAGATTCGAGTGTAGTTGATGTCGAACCTTGCTGTTTTTATCCATCCCTCGCCAGTTTCGTCAAACCCGCCATGCCGAAAAGCATGAGGCTTTAAACCATCAAGTTCGTATACCGCTCCCATTACAGGAAGATAAACGACAAAATGATACGCGTCTCCGGTCCTTTTTGGGAGGCCAAGATCATCCAAAGAGAAAGCGTTTGGCGGTGAGAGTGAATTATGAATCTCCCGGAGCCAGTCCGAACCAGTGACAACCAAACCACGAGTTTGTGGATCCATTTCAAACGTGAACTGAAGAAGGTCCGCCAGCTGAGGTCCGCAATCGAGTGAAGGAATATTACCGAGGGCATTTAGGACAGCTAGCGTTGCACACGCATTGTTGACAACCTGGTGGACGAAAAAACCAGGAAAATCTGGATCTTCCGTTCCCCCATGAAGAGGTGCATGTTGAGACGATGTTGGGATCCACTTGAACAAAAAAATCAGCGCTCGAAGAGGCTGCAAAGCAGCAAGCGAGTCTGCGTCCAGGGAATACAAGTCGTCAACTATTAACGGGACTCCTAGAGATCTCAGAAGTTCGCTTGATGACGATGTCAGCTACGCGTGTCGGGGAGGGTGGACATAAACATACGTGAACACCCCTGGATCTGATTCGGTTAGTTGCCAACCACTCGTTTCATCGTCAACAGACATTATACACGAGGTCGAGTACACTGAATTGCTATGGTCTTGAAAGCGACGATATAGGCCAGCCGTGTCCCGGCAGCATACAAGGTTGAAATAAATAAACAAAAATAACGCCAATGTCGCACACGGACATCGACAAGCAAAATGTTCAAACGACACCAGCACCGCTAGATCCAAAAGCTGCAAACCGTGCAAAGTTTGAGCTTGAACTGGAGTTCGTTCAGTCTCTCGCTAATCCCTTTTATTTGCATTCCCTGGCTCAGCAGAACATTTTGGAACAACCTGCTTTTGTCAACTATCTAGAATACCTCCTCTACTGGAAAGAGAAAGATTATGCGCGATTCATCCAGTACGTCTTTGACCTCACTTGATTGAAGCATAATTTAGTTCTCCTGCAAAGCTACCCCCACGCTCTTCACCATCTTGAACTATTGCAGCATCTTCAATTTAGATCGCAGATGAAAAAGAATGAATACCTCAGGGAGTTTTTGCATCAAAAACAGTTTGATCATTGGCGTTCATGGTATTGTCTCATATTGTTGCCAACTACTCATGTCGACTAGATCTCTCACAGGCGTGAGCCTTCCGAACCCTTCAAGCCTTCTAATCTTGATGGATCCCACCCACGGGAAGCGGAATCGGAGGCGAAAACATTTATGTAGTGCTAATTCCGTCCATGCACAGCATCCGCGAACCATTTAGCAATTTTTGGTTTGATCCATAACAATCGAACCACTTCGCATGTTGGCGCCAGCTTGAACATTTTCTCTGCTCCTGCTCCCTATTTCCCTCAGCGTCCGTTCTGAGTGGAACATTACATATGTCATATCAAGCCTTAGGGCCTTCGGCGCGATTCGTAATCGATTTATAATCTTTGTCAGTTCCTTTGACTGGCAGGTGTTTGCAAAAGATGTGGGAGCCCAGCGCGCTTGACCCACCCCAAATCGATCAGCTAATGGTCTGACCCGTTCTATCATCCATGTTCAAATTTCCATCAAATTTTTGTCACAATTTCTGCCTTCAGGGGGTGATGGACAACAGACAAATGAAATTGCTTTCTAGGAATGAGTGAAAATCTGAACTGAAAAGTTTCCTACTTCCCACCGTCTCCTTTCACCTCCATAGCAAACATGCGTTGTGGAGTCAACTAGTAATGCCCGATAAGAATGTTCAAGTCACGGAAACTTTGGAATCATTAGAAAATTTAGGCGTTTCCAGAAGACAAGTATGTTGTAGCCACGTGTTTCAGTTCATCACAGCTTGTCTTCCACAGTCACCTTTGTACCCATGGATGATGGAATTAGCAACACACAAACAAGTTGACTATGAAGTGTTGTCGTTAAATGAACCTTCGATTCAAAGCTCCAGGACGTCTTTTGAAGAAACAACCCTAAATGATGGTGTTCACCTGGCAACTTTGGCTGAGAAAAAGCGACTTTGGTGGCGAACTGCTGTGATCAATGTCGTGTTTATCGCTTCATGGTACGTCGTATGCCCAGCACTTAAAATGCAATGGGATCCGATCATTAATTTCAGGTTTTTTTTTGCTATGCTTTTGTCCATTTACAACAAATGGATGTTTTCTGCGGAACACTTCGGATTTCCAGCACCCCTATTCGTTACCACCATGCACATGTTCATCCAGTTCCTCCTGGCTGCGGCATTGCGGCACGCACGACCGAATTCCTTTCGCCCTGTGCACAATCCGACGCCAAAGGATTATACGTATGTCTTTGTCGTTTGGGAGTATTGGAGTCTAAATTTCTTTCTAAAGCAAAAAAGGTGTCCCAACAGCTGTGGCCACTGGACTGGATATTGGCCTATCTAATCTTTCCCTCAAAACTATTTCACTATCCTTTTACAGTAAGTTTGCTATGGTTTACTACCTCTTTCCATTTTAAGTTCCGTTGGATAGCGATGTGCAAATCATCATCTCTAATCTTTGTACTGCTATTCGCCTTTCTTTTCCGGCTAGAAATTTTCTCGTGGCGTCTGGTCGCAGTAATCTTTTTGATCTTTTCGGGTGTCCTCCTCATGGTTGCTACTGAGGCCGAATTTGTATTGCAAGGCTTGATCCTTGTTCTAAGTGCAAGTGCTCTGGGTGGTCTTCGTTGGAGTCTCACGCAGGTCCTTCTCAAAAGCAAAAGGATGGGCTTTGATAATCCAGTGGCAACAATCTTCTGGCTGGCGCCTTGCATGGCACTTACTTTAGGAATTGTCAGCGTTTCTTTAGAAAATTGGCCATCTCTTTTCCGGAGTGACTTTTTTCGCGATGGCCGAACTGTAAAAACATTGTCATTTATGTTGGCACCTGGCGTCGTAGCATTTTGCATGGTACTGAGTGAATTTTAGTGTGTCCATCTTTTCCTTTGTCTGTCAATGCTTACTGACAATCAAACGCCCAGCATTATTCAAAGAGCAGGGGTTGTTCCGATGTCGATCGCGGGCATAGCAAAAGAGGTTTCCACTATTTTAGCTTCGAGTTGGTTTTTTGGTGATCATATTACCCTGCTAAATGCTGTTGGAGTATCGATCACGGTTTGTGGTCAGTGTATTGCCTTCTGAATCGAAATTCTCCATTCATTAATAAAGAAAATGACATCCCAGGTATTGCTTTGTACACGCATCACAAGTATCACAAGTCCATCGAATCAACTGTTCCCTTGGACGCGCATGGCAACCCCGTTGCAGAGGAAATTGACAGCACCAGGCAGACAAGTTGGCAGGGGTCTCCAGGAAGTCAACCCGAAGAAACCATCCTTCTCATTTCAAGCCATAATGATGATGTTGATCTCTTGGCTCAGGTACGATAACCATCAAGTTTCAGGATATAGGACTGTCAAATTTCATGTCGGGAATACAAGTCGGCGCATTCTGGATGATGGTCTATTTAAAACCATGGATAGCGAGACCACTGTAACCATCACTTGGAAGTCCGGGGAGGACGGCGAACTTGGGTAGAGATGGGTCTGACTGAACATAAGTGGAAGGACGTTATTCGATAGAGGAAGTATGTACAGCTGGACAGATTGAGTATGCTCAAGGCTTGGACTAGACTGAGTTCTAAATCGATTGTTTGCGAAACCCAGACCCGAAACAAGCTACAACGTGGACAAGAAACCCTGGCACGTGTATGCACGGGTCGGCTGGGTTTTCGTGACTTGCCCTGACAACAGCTGGAAAACTTTTTTGATTTGAAGACTGTGGATTGGTTGTTTTAGTCACAGAAGAACCGAACTGGTTCACGACCTTGCTTGTTTGGTTCCTTTTGGGACAGCAGATCTTGATCGCAGCTGCCGAGCTTGCCAACAGAACAAAGAGGACGCCTTCGCTCTTATAAGACACCACCATCAACGCCATCCTTCTTTCTCCTATTGCCTCAACATCATGGACGACACTTTCCAGTTTATCATAGAGTCGCCCCAGCATAGTCAGGGCCACAAGAAGCGCCCGCGTCTCGTCACCTCCTGTGATAACTGGTATGCCTGCACTCGTTTTTCTCCTCCTTTTTCTAAGCCCTTTTTTCAACAGTCGTCTCAAGAAGATCAAGTGTCTACAACCTTCTCCTGAAACAAAATGTGAAGCCTGCAAAGCTGCCAAAATTCCCTGTCGGTTCCGGGATAGAGAACGATATTTTGCAGAGCGAAGCAGGGCTATCGCAGGTCCCAATTCTAGTGTGTACGCCACTGAGCTGAGGTATGATCACTCTCATTCCAGTCTTCCTGTGCCGACTCATCACAGTCAATCCGTCAGGTCCGACGCTAAGCCGGCACTTGATGCTTTTTCTGTCGCATCTGGCTCTTCCAGTCCTTCTATTTCGTCCCACTCAGACCCACGTTCCAATTCTCGCTCTCCAAAGACCACTGGAATGGTTTCAGCAGATCCTGATAGCCTGACTCGTTACACACCCTATCCCCAGCCCGACTCCCGCCATATTGTCGGGCCCGCACATGCGTATGTTGATATTCGTCATATTGACTTGATACCTAATCTCATGTTCAGCCGTAGAAATTCTTCGTCTATGTCATCCTTTGATTCAGTAAAGAGTAGCAATGGCTTCCCATACAATTATCATGGACATCCCCCGCCCCAGATGCTACACTATCCAAATTCACGGCCTAATTCGTACCAATCTGATTATCGCGGCCTAGTCCTATTCGATCCTGAGAATCATCAGCGTCCGCAGTCTGACTTAATGGCTCACTTCATTCAAATCTTCTTTGAAAACTATAGCCACGAATTCACCTTCCTTTCTTACCAAGAAGTCCTCGGCGACTTCTGGGATCATCGTCTCAATAATATATTAGCAAATTGCGTTGCAGCAATGGCTGTGAAGTATGTATCTTCATTATTTCCCGATTCACGGTTGCTTATGGCCTCTAGGCACTCTAATCTCCCACAATTACAAATGTCGACGCGTGAGCTTCATAATATCGCCGAGAACTATATAGATGTTGCAAAGGTGAATATTCCTCAGATAGCATACTTCTCAATATGTCTAATAAGCTCTCAGAACCTCCTTAATTCTGTATCCCATATTCCTTCTCTGGATACTTTGCAGGCAATTATGCTGCTATGTTGGTTCGAGCACCATCATCATAGACTGCCTGGTAAGCTTATGGAGACTTGTCCGACGTAATTGAGCTTATTGTATCTTAGGATTTCGTACATACTACGGCATGGCTGGCAAAATGTCAGCCGATCTTGCTCTACAGGATTCTAATTATGATCCAATGAGCGAATACGAGCGAAGTCGTCGGCGAGCAACTTGGGGTGGCATGGTTCAATTGCATATGACTGCCAACACATGTGAGTCTTGATGATCATCTTCATTAAAAGTACTCACGTCACCTCGGCCCAGTCCGTTCATAACTGTTCATCTAGCATGAACCTTGATCGCCATCCCATTAACATATTTATCTCTTCGCATTTGTTACCTTAAATTTCATTAATTGTCGTATTTGCATCGATGTCTGGGTTGTCCAACATCTTGATGTAGCTGATCCTATTGTCACGGCAGTTGTACGAAAGCATGGCCTTCGTATCTCTAATCGTTGCTAGACAAATCACTTATTACTTGCCGTCATAATATTTCTCTAACGTAAATCTGTCATGGCTTATATTGATACACAGTGCATGATTCAGCACTGTCAATTTACCAAATGCGCAGCGCTGAATCCTGGAATGATCTGATATCATTTGCAAAGAAGGAAGATCTATGCTATCCTTGATTGTTTCATCTCCATCAATCCTCACATAAGCACTTCAGTATCGGATAAACCTAGCAAACTATATTCTCAGACCCTCGCATTGGTAAGATGTAAGCATATAACGTCGGCACTTTTCCCGGCACTGCTGGCGGATCAGACTCTGCAACATGGCTGCAGGCACTGCTTTTACCGACGGTCGATTTTTGGTTTGATTTCCTCTCAGAATTTGAACCGTCCCGAAATTCCACATTTACCTTCGACCTTTCACTTGGTGACTTCGATGCCTCATGCTTTTCGCGTACATGTTCGCCTTTTCGTTCTGTGTTCTCACGGCGTGGCGTAAATGCCCAGACTCCGAGTCACACCCTCAATAAAGAGAAGCACTTCTGTGTCAGCTTCGGTGCATAGGCAAAAGGCAGAATTGTGTTAAGACCTGTGACTCCGGCGCCTATTATTTTTGGTTAGCAGGGCACCATGCGGAGTAAAAATCTATGGTGCATGCCCATAAAAGGCATCATAGACATCCGTTGCCAGCTGGATGGCAGCAGAAATGAGGTGGTAATGTGCATGAACGTACAGGGTATATTCAACATTGATGGGCGTTGACAGATGTAACAATCGATCCCAAGACCTCTTTGAATTTCCGTCTAGGCGCGATCCCTTACGTAACAAAGTATGAATTTTCTACAACTATAACTCGGCACTGCTCCGAGAACAGTTTTCTTCACATCTCGGTTGTATATCTTCTCTCCTGGGTTGAGTCCGGTCTTGTGCAATGTAATATGCTCGGGAACTTTTTTTTCTCTAGGCAACTTCGGTGGTTTCCACACGGACCACACCTGAGATGAAGCACGGCTGTTACTCAAATGCACAGAATAAGGCAATTACTAATTCCTCGCTCGGTGATGATTCGGTTTGCTATAGTATTGGTACTTGCAGCTCAGAAGGGGATGTGAATGCGATATGCATGCTCAAAGATTGTACACCCACAGTTTCTACTTTTAATGCCAGGTTTTTGTCTTCACTGGGGACGCTTTCTACTGCCGACAGGCACTCTGCTTAAAACCTTCAAACTTGGGTTCTATGGCGAACTTTACCTTGGTCGAAGCAAGTACGCTTGGACCTCGCGGCCATTCGGAAAAACATGGCTTACTAATTGCTAGTTATTTCCAAACCGCCTCTCTGACTGTTGCCACTTATGAGTGAGGTCTGCGTCTGTCGTTCAGTTTGGAGTTGGGTTCATGGTGTTTTCATATTGCGAATACAGCTTTGTCATAACGATACCAGAGGCAATTCGACTCTACAACCAGTGCCGGGCGTCTGGAAGATTGACGTGAGTTTTTTCCTATCGAAAGGACTGTAGTGCACGTTTCAAATTTACTACGAGATAGTGTCTCTGTCATTCTCCTTGGCTTTTTGCGGTAAGAACTGCCTGTCATTGCGTAAGTACAAGGGATTTGATCTTTTTCTGCCAGATTCACAAGTATAGTGCTCCTCATTATGACTGTTGTTAGTCTTTAATTCCGAATTGTGGCACTCTGCACGCTACTGATTGAACGTAGATTGATCTCCTCTGCGACAGGTTTATAGTGAAGATTTGCACCCATTTCTATCTTTTAGGTTCTGTCTTTCATGGTTCGCAAGTCTTGTCCTAAACTTGGCGTGACTTGACTCCAGAAAAAAGTTATACAGGTCATGACATTGCAAGCAATCCTGGGTATACGGTAAGCCTTCTTTCCCGATTGGGTGGATATGTACTTAGCCATTCCCTCCAGCGCTGCCAATATCGCGAGGCGCTCAAAAGTTGTAAGCTATGTCCTTCTCGTGGGATATTGGACTACTTGTTCTGTACTTTGATTCTATGAACATGCCGAATTCTGATCTAATTCTATGCTACAGCTTCAATGCATAATAACTGTGTTTGACAGTAAACGTAAGTGTAGTGATAATTCACATATCACTTGGTTTTTAGCAGCAGTTTCAGGTATCAAGGTAAATATCCGTACCTTACGGCAAAATTTTCTGTTTAACACAAATTTCGACAGGCCAAGTACAATATTAGTGTCATTTCTGCTTGATAAAGAGATAACCATGATCTGACTAGAAGAAGTTGTCGGGCAACGCAAGTTTCGCCACTGCTAGACACTTGGATATTTTACGCTATTGCAATCGGATACGATCTGCTCACTTCTACAATAGCACTCCGGTCTCTGCTAAGCTTCAGAGCCAACCGGATACATTCCGCGTATGTTCCATACATATGGTACTATTATTGCTTCTTGACTAACAGCATTTAGCTTGACACGGTTGTCGAAAACGTAAGGGAGTGAATTGTGTCGTGCTTTACATTTTGCTTATGGCAGTAGGATGCTACTGTATGAAAGCTTATTCTGTCTCTTTCCACTGATAGGTGTGTTTGATGGCGATCCACTGACTGTGATTAGACTCAACAATATTTCTAGGGACGAACGTTTTCAATGTATTCCTTCTTACTACAAAGAAAGAATTTCGGGTAAGCTCTCAAACTATCAAAACCCTGATTTCTTCTATGTGATCCCTTTCAGACAGCTGGGTATGTAGATTTCGATTTTCTCCTATTTCATAGCTAGAAAATTTTACTGCGTTCAGTGCATCTCTCGGTCACTCCATCACATGGGTAATGTTGCAGAGATTACTGATCCACACATACGGTATGTGACCCTATTTTAAAATTTCCTTCCGTAAGATTCTAATTAATGAAATGAACTCAGAGGCCACGCAATCCTTTCTTAGAGAATGCGAAGAAGGAAGTGTTACATGTACAGGACCAGTAAATTCTGATATACTCATGTCAATCTCGGCCTCGCAGGAGTAAATGGTATATGAGAAGGTTTAGTGATAGATACCATTAGATACCATTAGATAGATTTAAGTAGCGGATTTGCGTGTTGTATTTGCGAGCTTACATTCAGAAGGCACTAGATTTGTTAATAACGATATTTAAAACTGATCGATAACAACGATACAGTATTCGTGGAATCAAGGTGATTCACGGTGCAAAGTGACATGACTCCAAGGTAGAGCACCTGGGAAGACATACACGTCGCCTCCTTTTTCTTCTCCTGGGCACCAGTCGAAAAGGGGGGCTAATTCAGGTACGGAGATACCATAGGGATGAAACCTTGCATGGGGATTCCGTTGTCGTCGCTTATTCAACAGCATAGAATGACACCCGTATCTATCAGCGGTAAATGGCAAATACCCATTCTGTCGCTAGAACCCATAGACCAGATTTAGCAGTTATTTCGATAAGGGGTTTCAAAGATGTACCTCTCCTTCAACAGCCTTCCAATTCGAGCCTTCGTTGCGATTGGGATCGACACCAATGTAGTCAAATCTATATTTTGGCCAACGCAGAGCGGTTCTATGCAGCTCTTCGAATCGGGGACGTTTAAAGTCATAACCGACCACAGTAATTTTATCGGGAAACTGCCCTGTATATTCCCGGAACCGTGCAATTGAAAATAAGAGGTTCTGATACGAGTCCATTGCAAAATTCTCCGTTGTCGCTCTTTCAAAAGGCTTTCTAATTGACTGGTCGGGCAATATACGAGCCGTTTGAGCCAGTCGAAGATAGGATTCTGCTTCTGTGGTGGATGAATCAGGCTTAGTCTGTCCCCTTGTGATATAAATTCATCAGACTACGCTAACTGTGTAACAAAGTTTGACTTACCCAGAGAAGATCAGGAGAGACTGTTGGTCGTTTTGGGCAAGTTCAGCTCTTTAATGCGAATGAGACGTCTCCATTCATGACGCAAATGATGCTTACCCTCTCGCTATATGCTCATATAATACCTTCACTCTATCTGATCCTTTCTGGTATGACTCTAGTACCCAATCTTCATCGTCTAACCACGAATTTGTCCCTTTCCAAATTGAATGGCAAGGCACCATAATGAGATGTGTGAGATATTTCCGTTCTAGAGGTCGAACGACAGAGGCAAGGTTAAGCGCATGAAGCTCGTCGTGGTGAGAAGGACGGGAAACAGATATCCAATAACGAAGATTAAAAAGGATTGAAATAGCACAGATGCTAATGAGAAGTACGACCCCAAGATTCGTGATTCGTGAACCCCGTTTAAGCGTTTCAAAAAGCTGCTTGCGAGGAGAAGTTGGGTAGAAGCGTATTTTACGCTGGTATCTTGTTCCTACAGGTGATGGAAGCATGGAGAGTGTGATATCTCCAGCATTCCTCAAATGAAAATCAAAGTGAAGGTGAACTGGCGGCAACTTGTGTTGTTCAATTGTTTACGGTCGTTTGCATGTCAAGTAGCCTATGTCTACTTTCTAGTGTATTATCTATTGCCGTTAATCTCTCGCTCAATTGCCCACGTAACTGCCTCCTCAACATCTTCCCCATAGTGTGTCGGTAGATGTGGAGGTGGGCCTTGTGAGGGATCGAATACACCAGTCTTCACCAAGACTGAAGACCACCCTGCCCCATTAGCACCTGCAATATCTGATTCCGGGTTATCTAGCAAGCAGGAATTTAATCTCAGTATGATGTGGATATCGATTCACTTACCCCCGATCATGTAACTAGCGCAGAGATTAGGTTTAGTTCTCTCTTTGCAATTTTGCAAAACTCACATCTGCTTGGGGGGGCAATTGACCCCATACAAGTCCTTTATATGACTGTATAATATCTCTTTCACAAATTCATATGTCGCCTTCGTCGGCTTTCCGTACTGGACAAAGGGATAGTCACTTCCGGACAAGGCCTATTAGGACGATTTAATCTATGCCATATAATTTACAAAATGAAACCGGAACCTTGAAGACGGCCTGAAAAGCGGTTTTAAACGCACCCTGTCCGAATCTTGGATGGGGGAAATCTGACTTCCAAACGAGATCAGGGTTGCAAAACACTAGTTCGACGGGCGTCTTGAAGTCCTTTTTGCCAATATGAGGGCCACCTATGATACCTCCAGATAGAATCACATCGCACACAACTTGCACTAGAAAATAAGCCCGTTTGAACACAGAAGAGAATACGACAACCTAAGTATTCACCGTCAAGAGCCCAGTTTCTTGGATCATGGTAAACGAAAATCGCAGAAATGGGGGTTTTCGAAAAGTCACAAAGCTTTACTTCTTCATAAAACCACTGATGACTTTGAATAGAACATCCTTTTTACCTCAGCAGCAGCCCTTTCGGAATCTGATAGTGTATGGAACGGCCAAACCCTAACAATCAATAAAAGGAAGGCTTGTGAAGGTGTTTGATGGCGAGCTTACGAAGGATTTGAAGCCAAGACGTCCAATGTAGTGTAAGCTCTTCGATAACCATAACTAGAGACAGGCAAATAGTTAATGCCATGCAGGAGGAGCAGAAAGAAGTTGACTTGCCCTTTGGCAACTTTCTTGACGTTATCGAGCTTCCCGCCAAGGACGAGAACAGGCTTGTCAGCATACTCGTGTGCAAATTGCTTCAATATCGTATGTGCTTGACAATATTGGCTTGGGCTTATCTAACAGAAGTCTTGTGGCATTCGTTCAACAGGTAAAGCGACCTACTCACAGACACACCCAGCTTCACACTTAAGTTCTGGCACCTTTCTTGTTCCCCTACCCCTCCTCCGTTTGTTAACTACGCCAGTCATCAGAGACGCTTCGCCCCACAAATGTGATGCACATGTACGCACGAGAACGTATGGAATCCTTCTATTTTGTAATGAGAAGGAGAAGAACGTTGAAATAGACTAAAAACTCACCTCTTGAATGGATTGTCTCCATTCAAGATTTTGAGCGCCCTCTTAGCTGCAGGAAGCACGTACTGCCCACGGATAAGAACTCCATCCTAAAGTGCATAATAAACATTTCCCATCCACTTTTGCTAAAGGAACGCGTACAATATCAAAAACAAAAGCAAGGGGCGGCGGTCCAGACGAGGAAGTATGGTAAGGTGTTGATAGTCTCTTCACGGAGAGACTTCTCAAAGTCAAGTTCACTGGGTGGATCAGCCGTGGAGAGGCCGTGAGCACTACCATGAGGGTAGAGTGCAGAACAGTGGCTGTGCTATCAACAGCCTGCGATGCTTGTTCTGGTCCTCAAAGGTGCGTTCATTTTTTCATGCAAAACAGGAGTAAAAATTATCTACTTGTCTTCAGAATGACACCTTTCAGAGTAACGAGCTCATCTGAACGCGCCAATTCCTCCCCAACGGTCTATTTAGAAAGAGGGGATTACAGGATGCGCGCCCCCATTCGTCGCCCTCCACCTGAGTTCTTTCGAGACCAAGTACGCCCCGCACCCCGTCGCGACGGTCACGATTTGACAAAGGGTGTGACCTTGTTGCTTCTCCTTCTCGCATTGGCTGCTTTCACTTGCTTTGGTGTTGCTTACTATCTCTTCGCGACGAGGTGGGCACATCAACTTGTGTCCAAAAACCCGAACGAAGCTAATGAGGTCTCTCAAGTGAACGACTCTCACTCTCTTGAATCCGACCTCGGAATATCACTTGGCGAGAAATTTATCTCGTACTTGCCACATAGCGGCTTCCATAACCAACGCATCGCTTTTGAAAATGCTCTCGTCCTTGCGTTTGCACTTCGCCGCACGTTACTTGTACCACCCATTCGTCTAGCAAATAAACCTATACGTTATGTTGAATTTGAGACTTTGGTGCGACATCACGAATTGTCTTCAAAGGAGGGTCTGCAACATTGTCTTCGAGTTGCACCATACATATCGCAACCATTGGAGTGTTTTGGTTACTTTGAATCTTCCTATCTCCCCTGGTCTTGGCTGTTCAATTTATCTGTAACTACCGGACGCCAGCGTCTCATCCAACTTCCAAACGTGTCCCAACGATGGGTCCGCGAACATTTTCATCTTGGAGATGGTGATATTCACATTATACGTGATGTCGATGCCTATCAGTTTCGTTTTCTTGACGATGATGCCGATTCATCGCCACACTTAGACCGTTATTCTCAGGATATTTACTTTTCTCAGCTGGCCACCGTCCAGGAACGCCTTCTTCAACTGGGCACTGTCTTCGGAACATCACGTCTCCGCCTCAAGAAACCCGAAACTATGGCTTATCAACACACTATTCGACAGAATGTGATATTTGCTAATAAGGCACTGTGGGAAGTGGCTGAATCTATAGCGCTTACTCTCAGTGGCCACTTTATAGGTGTTCATATCCGAATTAGTGACGGATATTTCAAAAGTGATGCGGAACGTATCGTGAAGTCCATCTGGTGGCAGCTTCTCCAGAATACTCTTGGGTTTTCGACTGCTGAGACATGTCGCCTGGAAAGCAGGTTCTCCGGCCTAACCCCCAGTCATTGTACTCCAGAACGCGTTTGCAGCGACAATTGTTCATCTACATTTGGCCACTTGTCTGTACCTCTATTTCCACCGAAAATGAGGTGTCGCTCTCCCCTCCACCGCGAAGAATCTGACAATTTGCTCAACACTCCTTTATATGTTGCCACTGACCTTCAAGATCCAGGCAGTGATGCCACACTCTTTCTGCTACGCCGAACTTTTCCATGCATATTCTTTCTTGGCGACTTCCCCGGAGAAATACAACACTTGCAATCTTTAAGGAGCCCTTACGATGGAGTTCCACTTCAGCCATTCCTCTTGCCACTTGTTGATGCTATGATAGCCGCTAAAGCCTTGGCATTCGTAGGAACACAAGGCAGCACCTTCAGCGCTTTCGTGTCAAGGCTTTGGGAATCTTACCATAAATGAGCTTTGCAGTTCTTAAGCCTGATTTTATAGTTTACTTGAATTAAGGCCCCACATAAGTTCCGTTGATCATCCAGAATGTTTTGAATTCATCAGACACGGGATGCACTGCCATGTCCAATTGTAAATTCGACCAATGGTATTTGGCGTTGCTATGTAGTTTGATGTTTGATTCGCCGCTTGCCGTCTGCATAAAAATCGAGGTCTGAGGCACAGGTTGCCTTGTCCTCGGTACCCCGTCTCATCACCCACATTTACAGCAATGTCGACCATTGAAACGTCCTCCGTCGCAAGTGCAGACACTATTGTTGCTCCTGCTTCTGGTCAAGCAACCGGAGCACCTCTTTCTTCAACGACCACAGAAGGCTTTGCGCAATTCCTCGATGGATTTAGGAAGTACGAATCAGTTCTTGTAAGTTAGATTATCTATAAAGTTTATTTGTCGGTAATGAATACTGCGCTAGGAACTCATGACGAAGGCGACATCCGATGCTAAGTTCAAGCAGGAGTTGCTTACTATCGAGCAATGTTGGTGACGCAACTACATTACATTGACCTGGCCTCTCATATTGTCTATTACCAGGGTTTAAAGTTCTTACCGAATCGGAGAGGAATGCCTCCGTTCACTCACTCCTTCAGCACTGCGCGCAAGATCAGTTACGCTTCTTCCAATCACTCATTGCAACCATGATAAAGCCAGAGGAGCCCAAGCCCGTTGCTGGTGAGCGATGACTGGCAGTACAACGTATAAGTTACTCATTATGAAACAGTAACACAGGAACGGCCGAAACTCGGAAAGTTGGCCATGCGTCCCCCAAGTCTGAATATTGTGGGACTTGACTCTCCCGTCACCCCGACTCCGGTCACAGCTAACGAGTCGGCTACCGATGAGAAAAGTCATGACAACGAATTGGCTCAGGCCCTTCGTCAGACTGCAGCTGGTCCAGAGGAATCTAGTAGCACCACCCTTTTAAAAGATCCCAACTCTACCAATCCCCTCCCTGGTTTCTCCGGCATCAACCCTTATACTCTCAACATGCTGGCCAATGCCGGTCTTTCCAAGGATGCGCAACTTCTCGCAGCTCAACTGGTTATGAGCGGAATTGTGCAACCAACTGGTCTCTTACAACAGCCTTCTGTTAAGGGGAAAAAACCGTTGCCGTCCGGAAACTGGCGCACTCCATCCAGTGCTCGCTTCCCCACCAGTGCTCTGAGGAGCAGTGGCCTACGCCCCGGCAGCGGTCTCAAGAGCGCTGGCCTCAAAAGTGCTGGACTGAAGAATTATGGAGTTGCCCCCCAAACCCCTATGTACAAGAGTAGCGGATTGGTTCCGCAGACTCCTGTCAGCGCTATGGAATCGCCCCGTCCTGAAGATTTCAAGCCCGAGATGTTAGACGACATTCCAGGTTGGCTCAGAGGCCTCCGCCTTCATAAATACACTTCTTGTTTCGATGAATTACCTTGGCAAGAAATGGTTGTTCTTGACGACGCTGCTCTTGAAGCCAGGGGAGTGGCCGCCCTCGGGGCTCGCAGACGTTTATTGAGGACTTTCGAACAGGTCAGGAAGGAGATGGGTATAGAAGAACCTAACAGCGCTACTCCTACCACCAGTGCTATTCCTGTGCCCAGACCCGCTGGGGAGTATCCGACCGCTCCTCAGAGTGCCTTCCCCAGATCCAAACTATCGATCAATTCGCCTATCTTCACGCCCAGCTGGGAGGTTATCAAGGCACCCCAAAGCGCTGCTCCTGCAGTGGAAACAACCCCTGCTGTCGAAACCACACCTGCTGCAGCGGTGACTCCAGAAGCAGCTACCACCCCGATTGCAGTTGTCGACTCTTCGGCTGCTGAGTGAACAGATCGTTGTCCCTCGTTTATTTGGTTTACAATTGCTGGTATTTTCTTTACTATGTATACTGCCTATGCAGTCATATCTACATATCACGTAGCTGGTTTTTCTGAACATTGATAAATTTTTTGCCTGAACATTGCCGACATTGGGACTAAGGCCCTTTTAAAAGGACAAATCCCGCCCATGAGGGAGACGATTCTTTCCTTTAAAGGTTGACAACAGATTGGATTGCATCAACATACGTTCTGTACATCGTCCAGTAAATATCGGTCTGTGACAAATGTTGATATAAGTCTCCGTACAAAAATGATTATAGCTGATGATAGAAAGGAGTAACCGCTAAAGCTACCTGGCAGGGTCGTTGTCGGTGTTACAATTCTCCCTGAGGCCTCGGAATGTCCTTGCGCTCCTTGTATAGGTCATAAACAGGAAGGGTCCCTGCTAACTGAAGCTTCCTTGCAACCTCCTCCGCACTTTCCATGACTCGAAGAAGATTACCACCAGTTAATCCAGCAAGGTCGTCTCTATCCCAACCACGTCGGTAAAGTTCTGCGATCTTATGGCGAAGTTCACAACTCAAATTGTGCGAAGGGAGGAGAGGGGAAATATGTACATACCAGAGCTGGATACTTTGACACGTCTTCCAACCCCTCCGGCGTCTCTTCTGTTCCATCAAAATCGCTGCCTATACCGACGCTTGACGGTGCAAAATTCAATGCGAAAACTGAGAAAAAGGCTTTTGAATGTTTAGAACACGTACTGCTTTTTTCCTGCCACCTTCGCGATATGTTCCACATGATCTGCAACTCCAGCAAGAGTAGCATTCCCAGGCTTGGCAACGAACGCAGGAACGAAGTTGACCATGACGACTGCATCTGTCTTGTTCGGTCCAATACCAATGAGTCGGAGCACATCATCGGGCACATTTCGCGGAACGTCGTGCACGGCACGAGCTGACGAATGGGACCAAATTACAGGTGATTTTGTGATGTTAAGCGTTTGCTTAGCCGTATCATCCGAAGTATGAGACAAATCGATGAGCATGCCGAGGCGGTTCATTTCTTTGATCAAGGATTTGCCCAAGGGACTAGACGAAAATTTGTTAATTAAACTGTTAAGTGATACAATTGAACAATCCCCCGAAGAAACGCACCTTAGGCCACCGTGAAGAGGTGGTACTCCTGGCTCAAAACCACACGAATCCGCAAAAGCGTTATGACACGAATGAGTGAGGGTAACATATCGTACACCGAGAGCATAGTATTGACGAAGGACAGCAATAGAATTGCCCAGCTGGTGTCCACTGAGTTTCAAAGGACAATGAGTACTGGATATTTCAACAGAATTTTTGTTACACTTGCCCTTCGACACCCAAAAGGCCGGCAATCCTCCCGCTCACAACAGCATTCTTCACGTCGTCTGATGTCAAAGTAAAGGCGAAAGTCTGAAGGACGAGAGATTTTTCGTCGGTAAAGTGTCTCTAGCACGAAGAAATAAGAAGCTTACCTGGGGGTACTTCTCAATGAGCGACTTCGCGACATCAATTTGTTCAAGAGTGTCCCTTCAAAAAAAAAGGATCAACAAAAGAAGACTTGCAGAACGGAAGGCATGCGCACCGAACACTCCATGTAGCGCCAAGGAAATCCTTACCCTCCTCCCAAGGATCTGGACACGACACATACGTTGACCTGTGGCATATAAGATCGAACTTCGTCAGACCACACCTTGTATGTTTACATATTGACTTACCAAAAGAAACCACCAACCTTACCCTGCCTCAAGCGAGGGATATCAACATGACCTGGTATTCCTTTGGAGAGTTTGATTGCAGAGACATTGTTGGCGTAACGGTAACGAACAAGTATAGGAAGGTCTAATGCATATGAGAAGACATAACACTACCTCCCAGAACATCAGATCTCTCACCAATATGGCCATCCTGTATAAGAAACAAAACTCAGGATGTGCAATAGTGTGTGCTTTCAACATTGGACTTACAATGACCGGTGCTTTGTCAAGAATAACAAAAGCTGCCCTCATCGGGTCTTTGGGCATAATCCCCAACGTGGACTTGATTCCGTCCCCTAGAATATCCTGGAACGCGAGCAGGATCACGAGCATAACGAGGAAGACCAGCGTGAAAGTCCCCCATACCACTATCCGGACCTTGTAATTGGAGGTAGTCTGAGCACCGCGTGGTCTGTGCGCTTCTGCATCTTGGCGGTGGCCATTGTTGAGTAGAGGAGAGCTTTCATTCGTGTTTCGATCTGTATGTTGGGTTGCAGAGGACATGGTGATTGGTGTTCTGAACACTGACGTGAGACAGCCCAAGAATGTGGCAAGCAGAAACAAGTGTTGTCCCACTAGGTTGGCAAATGAAGCCTCGTTGCGTTATGGCCTGCGCACGGTGATCACTTCAGTGATTGCTGCTGGTTGAAGGAGTCCAAGCAAGACAGTTCTTATTCGCTATGTAACTCGTTACTCAATTACGGAGTGTTCCCAGGATAGCAAAATCAGTGTCTGAAAGTAGTAAATTACAAGTCATGACTATGGACACAATGCATTTGTGCAGCCAGACATACATTTGTAACACTAAGATGTACACAACCTTGCCACCAACATTAAAGATGCTATGCCTTGACCTTCCCAATGACAGCGTCAGGCGCGTATCGAGGAATGACCTTAGGGTCATGAAGCATGTTAAACTCCTCAGTCGCATCTCGGCCTGCGTACAAAAGAATGGCCTTCTCGCCCCCAGGATGGTCAGGAAGAAACTTGGTCACATCCAAAACTTGCCCGTCGATTATAACCCAAACGTCATCGCTCTTATCGTGTTTTGCAACTTCCTCGACGGTGTACTCAGATGAGGTAGACTTGATAGCAGGGACAGGAGCAGGGGCAGCAGCAGTAGCAGACGGTGATGAGGGTGTCGAGGAAAGGTGGCCAACGAGGGAATTAAGACGACCACCAGCCTTCGCGACAGCAGCCGACGTCGTCTGTAGAAGGTAGGCCGCAGCAGTGTCACCGGAAACACGACCAAAGACGACGCAACCAAGTAATGATGATCCACCAAGGCGATTGGCCCCGTGAACACCACCAGCAACCTCACCAGCGGCAAACAGGCCGCGAATAGGCCTGTGGTTGCTATCAAGCACTCGAGACTCTGGATCTATCTCAAGACCACCCATGGTATAATGCAGAACTGGAGTCATAATGGCGACATGGAAGAAATCATCAAACGTCCATTCACCCTGGAAGAACTTTTTTCCAAAAGGATCTTTTTGAGTGCGGACACATTGGTTGTAATCCTCAAATGTCTTTTTGAGAACTGCAGGAGGGAGACCGAATTCCTTTGCAAGAGCGTTACCACTATCAAAGCGCTTCATCAAGCCGCGACCAACATAATGCTTGCAGTGCCACTCAATTTCTTTCGAAGCCTTCCCATTCAGCACGAGACGGATGGGATGCTGCGAAAATAAATTCAGCTTGTGAACCAGATTTCAACTTCAGGAACAAACCTTCTTGTTCTCCCAAATCTTACCGGTAACATAATCGCGGTGTTGAAGCTCGTCTACGAATCGAGAACCCGTGTTGTCAAGGAGTAATCCACCAACTCCACGCAGAGCCTCAGCAGCAAGGAATTTGACCTTCGCATTCGGCTCTTTCGGGTCCACAAGACCTGTCGGATGCACTTGGACCTTCTCAAGGTCAACCGCACTTGCACCGATGGCAAGCGCAATCTTATGACCATCTCCCGTACAGTGGTCACCATTCGTCGTAGGGAGATCCCAGAACTCCGGGCGGTGCTTTTTAAGCAATGAATCCTCGGTAAAGTCAGCTGCATAACCTCCTGTGGCAAGTATGACCGGTCCGTACACTTGCTCGGTCTTACCATCGCGCGTAAATTCGATGCCAATGACGGCGCCAGTATCGTCTTTAATAAGCTTGGTTGCCCGTGCTTTCTTGTAAATTTTCACGCGCTCCGGGTTGCTCACAGCGAGGTCTTCAAGACGCTCCATCTGTGCATAGGTGATGACCTAGAAGACTTTGTCAATGCAACGTAACTCGACCGAAAAGACAGATGCCAATGAACAAGATCCGTACGCACCATTCCAGGAAATTGGGCATTACCACGATGTGTACGGGGTTGACTGTGGCCACCCAGACGAGAAACCTTGGAAAGATCGAGGTTGAATTTTTCCTGCAGCCAGTTGACGGCATCACCTGAGCGACCAGTAAGGACTCGAATGAGGTCGTCACGAGCGAGTTCACGAGCCTGAAGACTCTGAGATGACATTCAAAATAAGAAAAGACGGAAACGCACTGATTTCTTAGTGTCGTCAAAGAATATCTTTGCCGAATCTGGAATGCCCAGCTCTCTCTGTGCATTTGTGCCGGCTCCGTTGATACCTGACGTGGCTTTTGTAGAATTGCCACCCATAAATCTATAACAAATCGTACTGTGTGTGAGCTCTATGCAAGCTCACTCTAAAACCTTCCACATACGGTTGTTTGTCGAGAAGTAGCACATTCGCACCACGCTCAAGAAGTGTGTGAGCAGCAGAGAGACCTGCAAGGCCACCTCCGACAACTATAACCTGAGACATTTCTTGACTCCGGAAGGAAGAGGAGGCGGTCAAGATGATGGTTAGGGGATGACAATTGATTTCTTATATTTACACTCATGGATCCGGTTCAAGTGTGCGATGCCATGTGATTTTCTCGGCAATGCTCGTCCAATGAAGCCGCCTGCGTTTGCAATTATTTGGAATACACAACTACAGACGTTCACTCGAAATTTTACTCCAAGTCTTACCTTTGGTGGATCGGAAATCTAGTATATCGATTCAGGTATAAGCATCATCTGCCATCTTCTTGATAACTTCACAGGACTTGTCGACTGCTTCAGTCATCGAGATACTTGATGTCTCTAACAGGAGCATTCCATCGACCTTTCCCGTCAGCTTCCCGTGCTCTACGTCCTCGTTCTCGAAGATTTCCTTGTGTGCGTATACATATGCCGGGTAGATGATGCTCTCCCAGTACCCCGGGGGATCCCGCCAAAGTCCGCCCTCTGGATCGGATTGAACTCCATAGCAGGAGAATACCAAGTGTCATGGGAGAGGGGAAGAAACAAGGAAGTAATTAGCATCAAAACACAAGGGGAAGTTGGGACACGGCATAATTAATTTATCCACGGTCCTAGATTCCCTACCTGCAGTATGATAACCATGCCGCTCGTGACGGCGGTGCTTGAGAATGTCGTGTGGTACTCGTAGCATGATACGAACGTCGAGTTGGTCTATTACTTCCTGTTTTGACGATTTAATTCATGTCATTGAATTGAAATCAAGCAACTTGATGGATTATCTTACCTTGTGCCAGTAGATAAGAAAACCGTCAATCAGTGCCCAAATCACTTTCTCTCCACTCGTGTTTCCAGCCTTCAATTGTTCAAACTCTTTTACCCATTTCTCGCTTATCTCCTCATCGACCTTGATTTCTTTATATTCATTAAGATGGTCACGACTGGTATGATCAGGGGGGATCACTCCATTCTTCTTGACGTCTTTTAGAAAATTGATGAGATGGTCCCATGCAATAGCACCTTCTGGTGCGTCCCAGTCCTGGACATTATGGATGGGGTGGATAGGTATAAGCGCTTGCGGCTGCCATGGTATGTCCTCAGCGAATATGGATGAATACAAGAATGAGAAGACGTACAGGAGTAAAGTCCTAAATACAAAGATGTAAAGAGATGCTACGGATAAACAGAAAAATACATACATCTTGGTGGACAATAACGCTATCAGGTAATATACGATTTAGATGTCTAGCGAGAGTGGTCTTCCCTGAGCACGTTGCGCCACTTTGAAAAGTACGGGATTAGTTTCTAGGTAAGAAAAGGTACACAAAGCTGACCTGATACCTATGAAGATGACTTTGGTCATGTCGAAGCTCAAGCGCCCGAGCAAAGGTGAACGAAAAGCCTCAATCATGATCTATCGGCCGAAGAATGAAGATAAGATAAGATAATCACGAGACGTCATAGATCTTAATGCGTCATTGGCGAAGCTCGTATAAAAAGAGTGTATATTCCACTCCATCGTTCATTTAGTAGCCATGTATCGTTTTACAATCTCTCAGATTACTCGCACGTCTGCCCAGCCAACCGCCGTTGCTTTCGCCAAAAACACTGTTAGGCGATTTCTTAGGTTTAGGACAATTTACTGACATGCCGTTTCCAACAGGGCATCCGCACGTACACCACCGTTCCCCCTCCATCAGACCAATCCGCGCCTAACCCACAAGGAAAAAAGGGCGGCAAAAACACTGCTCTTTACACTATCTTGGGCTTTGCAGCCGCTGGCACAGCGTACTACTACTATACGCAGCAGCCGGAACAGGCAGATCGACTACGAGGAGAAGCAAAGGCTGATGGGGAGAGGTTGAAGAGCAAGGCACAGGAAGCGGCTGACGCTGCAAAAGGGACATCAGACCAAGCCAGAAAGGGTTATGAACAGCTCAAGGTAAAGATATCGAACGAAACTTAGAAAGCAATCTCGTTAACATTAACTCAGGCCGGTGGAAAGGATAGGCTGGAATCACTTAAAGGTACTGCAGACAGGGAAGTCCGCACGTCTGGAAGAAGCATTGGCGAAGACCTCGAAGCCAAATACGAATCCGCCAAGGGCGCCACACGGGGCACTCTCAATCGTGCCGGCGACTCTACTGAGAACCTCTATCGTGAAGCTGAGCAAAAGGCGCATGCAGCACGAGAAGATGCAGAAAGAAGGGCTCATGAAGTGAAGCAAGGCTGGTTCAGCTGGCTTGGATGGGGACAAGGCAAAATCGATGGAACGAAAGAGACAGCGGCGAGTGAGGCAGATCTAATAAAGAGAGAGGGCGCTAAACGGGTTGCTAGTGCCGCCGACGATGTTAAAACACATTCAGAGAAGCATACGTAAATTTTTAGAGTTGTACAAGAACGTGTCTATTTCTTCTCTTGGGAATTGTAGTCGACGTATCGTAAGCTCGTTGACAATATTCATATGGTATCACTTACATATAATCATCAGAGACATATTGAGTTCTCAATATAAGACTTGTTAGGTAAACAAGACTGTACCGGATGAAGGGGGAAGATGCGTTTGACGGCATCGGTTTAGAAAGTGAAAGATTAACTCTCGGGAGTGGTATAATAATGTTTCTATGGCCACCGCTTGACATGATCCGGGGAGCAATTCTCTGGAAAGGTCGCCTACCAGCCATCGATTCATGTACTATTCCGATATGAGCACTTCATTAAGAAATATGAGAGCTTTTATCAAGAATTCTTATACATTTCCATTTGATTTGGGGATCATACAGCCGACTCGGATTAGTCATTAGTGCCAAGAAATTTTGAACAGACCTTTGACAAATTGACAAATTGGACAAAGCAATGCAATTCAAAACCATAAACACTGGTAAAGAACTCCCCAGGGTTTAATTGATCTTTCTGGAGGACAAAAAATTTTTCACAGCAATCTGCAGCACTAATACTAAATAGTACTGGCATATGCCACTTTTCTAGGGCAGTTATAGCAACTGTCTTGACTCTTCACACCCCGTCAAATTCCAATGATTTACAATAAATGATGTGATGCAAGTAGCCCTACAAGTTTGACTGGGGCTAGGCATTTAACCTGTGGGACTCAGATAGGTGTGTATGTGCAACTCCAGTAGGACCCAATTCGAAATTCTACTGAACTTTCATGTAATCTAGCCTTCCCTTCATGCTGTTACCAGTATGCTGTGTACGGCGCTTCAGTTTCGTATCTACTTTTGGTATTTTCGCTTCAATTCTTTCCCCATCAGGAATCGTCGGCAATAACATCCGAAGTATTTCCCACCCTTCTTTTCTTTTTTTATTTCATTCAGCTTTTCGTGTTTCAAGATCTTACCAGAGCACCAGAGTTGACGAGGAATCAATTGTGTTCTATTAATTGATTAATTGTTTTAAAATTCGAGGTAGTCACGTAATAATAATAGGTTAGTCCTTGTCACTTGTCAGTGAACTTTGCCTTCCACAATGAAGTTTGTCTGCTGTGGCCGCGTTTCAGATAATTAGTCCCTACATCGGTAAAAAATGCGCCTATGTGCACATCGGCTAAAGGCTTTAAAGCTTTATCAACCATACATGGCCTGTGACACGTTACTTTCAAATTGGGTTTCTTTTGTTTTCTTCCGAGACTCTGAAGCCAGGCGACGAGATGCCGACACGGAGTTCGCATGCATGTCAAGAACGTGCCAACTCACAGAAGTACTCACAGGCTCGTGCTCGTGTCATGGCTTTTTTTGTAATATGATTCCCAAGGTTCATAAACCTTGTATACATATTGCACGGTGGATCCCCATAAGTCTGGCGGAAGGCATTCGAAGACTCGGCATGGGTATACATATATTGTATCTGACTCTTCCCTTCCCACTGCCCGTCTTAGCGCTGTACCCTTTATCCCCCGTTTCTGTCGAGGTGGACTGCGTGTTCTCGATTCAAGCATCTGGCTACCTGACTGGTGCTCGATATCATCATCACTTTGTCATACGAGCTACTTTCGCTGAAAGTTATCTGATTCATCATTATGCTTTTGTTCTCGTCTCGACAACCCGAACCCGATATCGATGAGGACCCTCTATACAAGCTCATGCAACCACCAGAGGACGAAACTTCATCGCAACGGTTTGCTCGTCTTGCTGCTGAGGTCGAGGCGCAAAAACGGTCTAATGCGATCGACGAAGAAATCAACAAGCAACGCCAGGAGATGAAGAAGGGACTGAAACCTGTAAGAGTGCTATTATTGGGTAAGTTTTTCCATGGGTTCTTTGTTGGGACCATAGATAATCTTAACGGCGTCGAATAGGACAAAGTGAATCGGGTATGTAATTCTAAATTAAAGGGTTTGATTCGTTCAGCTCATCCGTGATAGGAAAATCGACGACTTTGAAGAGTGAGTCAGTTATAACGACTTTTTTTATATTTCTCGATTGATCGTTCTATTTTAGACTTTCAGTTATTGCACTCCCCAAAGGTGACCATATTTCTTCCAATTCACAAGATACCTACAGATCACTGATAGTACTTGTGATAGGCGTTTCGACACGAACGAGCCTCATGGCGAGCCGTTGTCCAGCTAAACATTGTACGCTCCGTAATACTCATCCTCGACACGATCTGTGAAGCCCACGAACACAGTGCCGCCCCCTCTCGCATCGGCACACCTGACAATGACCAAGATCCACCTCCTCCAAGGATCACACTAGAACTTCTCAAACTGAGAATGCGGCTCCTTCCATTGCGACAAATCGAGGACGTTCTGATTCGAAAACTCAATCCCACTGGATCCATCGAAAACGAGGCCACTCGTCTGGGTTTTCGTAATACATTGCCTTCTGGACGCGTGCACCGGAGTGGCACGACAAAGTTCAAGGAAATCACGATTCATTCGACGTTTCAATGGAAAGTTGCGTTTGGGAAGCTGCTCGCTTCAGTTAGGGACAGCATGGAAAGTGGGGCGGATATCGATTGGGAGAACCCAAAAGACCCCGGCATTGTGTTGAATGCTTGTGCGGAAGATATTGTGAAGCTGTGGAATGACCCTACGGTGAAGCAATTATTACAGATGCACAAGATCAGATTGGAAGACATGTCGGGATTGTAAGCATCTGCATCTTTTGCACATTTTTGTTCCATCGACTGAGGCGTTTCGAGTTTCTTGGACTCGGTGGAGCGAGTGACAGCTTTGCGATATGTCCCGATTGATGGTTCGTAATACCTCATCTTTCTCCTTATCTGCATGACTCACGTCGTGACCAGAGGATGTCCTTCGAGCACGTTTGAAGACCATCGGCGTTTCAGAACACCGATTCAAATTAAACGCGGGTAACATGGTCAGTCATGATTGGCGAGTGTTTGACGTAGGTGGTGCTCGTTCTCTGGTGAGTCTCATCGCATTTTGAGGGGAAACAATAAAGATTGACTGTGTTCCAGAGAGGTTAGATTCAACAACTTCTTCGATAAATAACTCAATTTTTTAACTGTTGTGATGTTTCAGCTGCTTGGGTACCATATTTCGACGATATGGATGCTATTATCTATTTAGCTCCCGTATCCGGCTTCGACGAAGTAGGTGCGACATTTGTCGTACTAAACACACTCTGACTATTTCCCGTGCTGGTTAGGTGCTGCTCGAAGATCCTTTGGTCAACAAGCTCGTTAGCCCTTTGCCCCCTTTGCTGTCGGTTTGTTAACAATGGTCCATATAGGAAGATGCTGTACTTTTATGGAAGCACCTTGTCTCGAATCCGCTCCTGAAGGACACGCAGATGGTGATATTCCTAAACAAGATCGATCTTTTGAAAGGTAAGAGCAGACACATTTTTGTCTCTGTCGAAGACTGACGAAGATTATATACATTGTAGCCAAACTTAAAGCCAAAGTTCGCTTTGCAGACTATGTCATCTCCTATGGCAATAGACCGAATGATTATGCGTCGATCACAGGCTGTACGTCTCAGTTATACTTTGAATTCTTCCATCTAATTTTTTTTGCACTCGTCAGACCTCAAACAGAAGTTCGGTATGATTACGTTTGGGATTTTAAGGTAAAACGATTGCTGACTGAACTCATAGCCAATATGTATAAGCACCACCACAAAGGGGAAAAGAGAATTTTGTATTGCCACCTAACTATGATGACAGTATGTCGTTTTAAGCACAGTATACATGCAGGTCATGAATTTTGTTTTTCAGGACACTCAATCCACACAAAATATTCTCACGAATGGTATGTAAAACAGATCCACTCATCACGACTACCGAATATTAATGTTCTCATCCAGTGAAGGACATCGTACTGCGACAAAACCTTTTCATGAGCAGTTTGGTCTGAACAACTTTACAATGTTACATAAAAAGACTTCTTGTGTCCCTTTACTATGGCGCTCTTTGAAAGTGGCGTCACCGCGTCCGCTACTGTATCGATAGGTTCTGACTTGGTTTAATCTTCGCCGTTCGTCCATCATTTAGATAGTTTACAGTAGTATGGTACTTTATTTTCTTGGTTAAAGTTGACCATAATCAAATACCACGTGGTCATCCATACTTTCAAGTCTCCTTGAGATCCAAGCACCTGGCACTTCCTGATAACAATGTCCGACATCTTATCCAACTTCAGCTGTTTGGATGAGCTTACCCAAGTAATTTACCAAGGCATCTACAAATTCGTGGTGCTTTCCAATGTGTCGAATGAAGAGTGGAGCATCCATGTTGGACTTGCTGGGCGTGAAGGAAGATGGTGGCGGGGATGTTGGAAGGAGGATGATATTCATCATTTTTTTGTGTGTTTTACACTTAATATCGTCCAAACTCAGACTCAGTACAGTTTCTTTCAAACAGGGGTCAAAACTGTCAGATAAACTCCTTGAAACGTTTGCGGAGAAACTGGAGGGAGTCTTCATTCAAGGCGAATTATGTATCAGCGATTGGGATGTGGACAAAGGTGCGGATATCAAGGTGGGTATATTTTGCGATCTTTCTTAGCATCTGTTTTAAACTACTAGATTTTCAAAGTTCACTTTGGGACCAACATCAAAGAAACCTTTGCATATTCCTCTCACGGAAACGTCTTCAGAGGAGGCTGCTGCATATGCCACATCCGTATTTCTTGATGTGTGGTTGGTCACTAATTTTCGAGTGGTAGTCATCGCTGATATTCATTTCTAGATTGCACTGCAGGCGCAGTCGAGAAAGTGCAAGCTATATCCATCTCCGGACTATTTTGGATCAGGGACTTCGTCTGTGCCTCCTATTCGTACAACCACGACGACGGAACGTACTGAAGGGCCTTCTAAACGGACTATGGAATCGAGTGGGTTCGGTTTTCAAATACGACCTTTGCACTGCTGATTTTATCAAAGGTCCAGTGAGCTCGAAACCCAAAAGTCGTGTTGATCCTTCCGCAAAAAATATCACAGCCACAAACGCAGCTCGAACAGATGGCGCTAAGAGCGTCGGGACGCCCACAGACAGTGCGTGTCATGCAGCCATTTGGATAAGTTCCGTAACATATTTCTGACATCTGAATTGTATAGAACCTGTACGGCCGCAGAAAGGCGCTTCTCTAGCAAACCCGAATAAGAAGGCAAGAAAGTACCAGGCAATTGAATTTGAGAGTGATGATGACTGATGTCGGATTGTTGTTGACTTTCGGGGCAACTGCTTTCACTCGTCCGTAAACGTCACCAGTATATGACTACTTTGTATGGGCTCAGAAAGTTCTCCATGCAATCTAGTGTGGTCAACAGTTCATTGCAAGCTTAGAATACCGATGGTGACATAGCAGGTGACCGACCAAGATGATTGCTCTGAAACAGAGTTGTTGGGTAACAAAGGACTTTAGTTAATGTGACGGCTTTTGCCGAACAACATTATTTAATTGTCGAAGGATAAATTTGGCGGCGTTGTTCACGCCCTTTCCACTTTTCCTTGCAACTTCACAAAATGATCACTGAAGGTGCTGTCACCTCCGAACATGACTCGAAAACGCAGTCTGTACAGTCTTCAGATACCAGCCTTCAAGCCATGCTGGCACAGATCATGCACACTGTTCACCAGTCCGTTAGTCGCGTCGTGATTCAATAAAGCGTAATTTCAACTCGGCTGATTTTTTAACTTAAATAGCACCGAGAGATAATTGAGCTTAAGAAAGAAACCACGGAGCTCAGACTGGCAAATGCTGCTTTGGAAAGGCAGATTCGAGAGGGGCTACAGGTGAGCCACCTATCTAGTTCCGGTCCCGCCACGTCTTATAGCATGTTATTAATAGTACAACGTATACAACTCTCGCAATGGAACTCCTGGGTTTATGACTCCTGCCCCTCCGAGTCCCCAGCTACGCCCGAAATGGACGCCTTTCTTGGGCATTAATATCCCAATGATCACCACATCCCCCCCTGACCAACTGTACCGTCCCTCGCCGCTCGGTGACAACAGCCTTACTGCTTTCCCTTTTATGAACCGTGACATCCCTGGCTTTTACGTAGTCATTCCCGCTGGCGGTGCTGGAACACGTTTGTGGCCACTTTCGAGAGAAGGTCATCCGAAATTCCTCCTTGACCTCACGCTCAAAGGAAGATCTCTGATTCAGGCGACCTGGGATCGTCTTATTCCTCTTACTTCTGCTGCACGGACTACCATCGTGGCCGGTTCGAGCCATGTGAAGAGTATTCGGGAGCAGCTCCCAGATCTCCTTCCCGAAAACTTGTTCTGTGAACCAGGTCCCAAGGATTCTATGGCTGCCATTGGACTTGCAGCAGCTATTCTGGTTATGCGTGACCCGGAGGCTGTCATCGGGTCTTTTGCAGCCGACCACATGATTTCTGGTGACGACGCATTCTTGTCTGCTGTTGCAGAAGCCGTGGAAGTTGCGAAAAAGGGTTATTTGGTCACCATTGGCATTGCTCCGTCGCATCCCTCAACTGGATTTGGTTACATCCGTTTAGGCGAAAAGCTAGGCATGAAAGAGGCCCCCAATGCTCGACTGGTCTCTAATTTCAAGGAGAAACCGGACGCACGAACTGCTGCTGCATACATCGCAACTGGTAACTATAGGTGGAATGCAGGAATGTTTGTCACGAAGGCCACTGTTTTGTTGGATCTTTTGCAAACCTACAAACCAGAATTAGCTGATGGTTTGAGGCAGATTGCTGCTGTATGGGATAATGAAGCTCAGAGACAGGTTGCCTTAAACGAAATCTGGCCCGAATTGGAGAAAATTCCCATCGATAATGCGGTAGCTGAACCTGCGGCGGCCGAGGGCAAAGTCGCAGTTGTTCCTGCAACGTTCGGTTTGTTGCTTTTGCTTTGCTCATTGTCAAATATTTTAATGTTTGATTAGGCTGGGACGATGTTGGTGATTTCTCGTCTCTCGCAGATCTTCTGCCAGCTGAAGCAAACCAACCTCGTATACTTGGAGATGCTCATCTTGGTATGATTTCTTAACGTCGTGTTCCGGGCATCATCTTGACAATCACCGCTTGTAGTTGTTACGGAACAAGTTGCTGGGGGGATTGTGGTTCCCGGATCAGGTCGTCTCATCACTTGCCTTGGAGTCGACGACTTGGTTATTGTGGACATGCCTGATACCTTGCTCGTGACTACCAGAGCCCGATCTCAGGAAGTCAAGCGACTTGTCAAGAAGACTCGCGAAGCAGGATGGAAGCAGTTGCTATAAAACAGCAAAGGTATACCAAAGTGTTCATTTCCCGTGTTTGAAAGGACATCTAGCAGACATTATTTATTTAATGAGCGGTTCGACACATCGTAATTTTTTCTTTGGTTTTGTGTACAAATATCTAAAACCTAATACCAACAGCGCCATGATGCTTGTTGTATGCATGCGAATGCTATTTAGTATATAGCATGACGTCATCCTGATCACAAATTTGAACTCAACCTCATGGCTTCTGCTACCACTCGTCTGCTATCTGGCACTCAAAGCCAAGCTAGTTATGGGTTAGCACGCCCCAATGAACCTAACAATGCACATGAGAACAACCCGGAGCGATCCAACACGTCCAGTCACAGTACCAAGCTACAGCGAGGCTTGTCAGCGAGACAGGTTCAGATGATCGCAATCGCTGGAACAATAGGCACTGGACTCTTCCTCGGTACAGGCCGTTCTCTTGCGCAAGGAGGGCCAGCTAGCATGTTAATCTGCTATAGTATTGTCGGGTTCATCGTATATGTTACAGTCTTGCTGCTTGGAGAGATGGCAACCCAGTACCCTGTCGCTGGATCTTTTAATGCGTACACAACACGATTTTTTTCACCTTCATATGGGTTTGCCTTGGCCTGGAACTATTGGTTTAATGATGCTGTTTCGGTCGCTTCAGATCTCATCGCAGCCCAGATTGTGGTGCAATTCTGGGGCATCGAAAACGCTTGGGTCATCACATTGGCATTTTGGATATTCCTCGTCGGCGTAAATGCGTTACACGTGAGTGGTTATGGGGAGCTTGGTATATTGTTTTTCTCCGCGCTACCCTTTTTCCATCGAATCTTACCCACATTTGCAGAATATTGGTTGTCATCTTTGAAAGTTTTCACTGTCATTTTGTTCATAATTATTGGAGCCCTCGTTAATGCTGGACTTAATATGGAACATAAAGTTATTGGATTCGATAATTGGCGGATTCCTGGTGCGCCTTTCGTCGGAGGTTTTGGTGGGTTTGCTAGGGTTTTCGTCACAGCTAGTTTTGCCTGTGAGAATCATTCAATGCCATAACCTACAAAAATCCCAGATCTTTATTGCAGTTGGTGGCACAGAAAGCTTGGGAATAACTGCAGGCGAAACCAAAAACCCAACCAAGAATATGCCTCGAGTCGTAAAATTGGTTTTCTGGAGGTCCGTGTGATACTTGGATTTGACATTGCAAATCTGACTTCTCTCCAAGAATCTTGATCTTCTATACCCTAACAATATTAATAATTGGCCTCAATGGTAAAGGGACTATCAGCGGCTTACGAAGATAATTAACCAGAAATCCATGTTGAATAGTACCATGGGACTATCCAAATTTATCTAACAGAAGTACAACCACGTCTCCTTTCACCATCGTCTTCAAAGAAGCTGGTTCAAGTGAGCAAAGCACATCCACTCATTCAATGATATCTCATTTCCCGTTTCAGCCTTCGCCGCCTCGTTTATGAATATCGTTATTCTGACCTCAGTACTGTCGGCGGGGAACCACGCTTTATTTTCTGGAACGCGGGTTCTTTATGGTGCGCTCAATATGTTGCTTTCTTGAATCAAGAATATTCATCTGTCAATTCAGGTCTATCCACATCGACACCTAACCAGGCGCCCAAATTTTTTTCATGGACGACTTCTGCCGGCAACCCTTTATTCGCCCTATTAATGACCAGCAGCGTCAGCGCCTTATGCTTTGGGACCAGTTTCATCGGAAGTGGCCAGCTTTGGGGATGGTTGCAGAATATCGTTGGGGTCTCAAATCAGGTATTGGCACTTCTATAGCGTTCGTGATCATCAGGAGGTTTTATCTTTGGCTTACAGATTGCTTGGATGTCAATTGGCCTCTCGAGCTGGCGTTTTCGCAAAGCCTGGGTTGCACAAGGACGACCCATAGAAGAATTGAAATTTAGAGCGTCGTGGACTTGGCCGTGGGGACCTCCTTTTGTAGTAGGTTTCAAAGCTGCATATGTTCTGTTAACATTTTCGCTAAATTTATAATCAAGGTGGTCTCAGTTTTCTCTTTGATTCTCGGTGAGGTTTCGCTATAAAGGAGAACCAAATAACCGCTCCATTCCTAATGATTTGTGTGCGATTTCTATACAGTGCAAGGATGGTCTTCGATCATACCCCGGTTTTCTGCAATGGACTTCATCTCATTCTACGTCGAGATCCCGGTCATGTTCGTCATGTTTGTGGCCTGGATGGTCCTTCGACGCCAATCAGAAGTCTTGCAAAGTCCAAATCCTGAGGGTGAAGCACTGATCGGTCGATTTAGCATTCGCCCGACGAACTATAGCCGTTTCCATGACCTTGTGGAGGTGTCGCGAGTAAACTTATATACGGATGAATATGAAGGGGAAGTCGACGAGGGTGAAGACGAGTTCTCTGATCGTCTGAAAGGGTCGATGAGATGGTTATGGTCATTGTACTATTGGCTTGTTTAATGATAACGTCTATTAGAAGGAGTGAAAGGGGCTGATACACATGACTTCGACGCAACAGTTATCCTACTTGCACTATGTATTAATTAATTCGTGCTCGCTATCTTTGTTTTCCTGCATGCTTATCAGAATAATTTTGTTGCGCTGTACAGATGAGGTATATTGGGTCATAAAATATCTTTACGATGCATAATGATTCTTGATAGGAATCCCCCCTTCACAGACGTCCGATGTAATCTGGCGAGGGATCTCTGAGAACAGATTATCTATAGCTGAGTTATAGACCTTTTTGCGATATCTCAAGCCTCAGGGAGCGCTCTCATCGTAGGGGTTTCGATAGGATCTGTGTTTCTGACTTGATCGCCTTAGGTGCCCAATAACGACGTTCCAGCCTGTCTACCCAGCTCTTCAACAAACGCAACGCTACGATCTCTTCCAAGTTCGCAATTCACCGCGCGTGTCCCCTATACCTTATCCCGAATTCCTCAATCCTGATCAAAACCCTGGTCGCGGGTGATGGCGAGGTTGTTGTTGAAAAACAAATCTTTTTGCTCCTTCAGCGCAGTATGTAACATGCATTTTGGTTATATTGTGCTGTCTATTGTACTTTCATCATTCCTGATGGCTCTCGTACTATCAAGATTGACTGAGGCAGTGGTGAAACAGTTTGAAAATGGCACGTGAATTCGAAAGCTCTATCATAAGCATGACCATCCTTCGTTTAGACCGTAATTTTCTCTGATAGCCCGCTTCGGAGAACTGAGATGGACTACAAGTTTTCTAGGATCAGAAGGATCTCCTTTTTAGTAACAACAAAATATATATAGAAAAATCCAAAACCACATTGCACCGCTCTGCCCAACAACACATGCTCGGACTCAACTTCCTGCCTCATGATTCTCTACGAGCAGCCCCCTTGCGAGGAACTTATTCCTTATTATCGGCCAGGCGGATACCACCCGGTCCACCTTGGTGACACTTTCCACGACGACACCTATCAGGTTGTGCACAAACTTGGATATGGCCAGTATTCAACCGTCTGGCTCGTCGAGGACAGGAAACGAGGGCGATATGCAAGTCTGAAGATCCTCACGGCCACAGCTCCTACATCTGAAGTGGATGTCATGCGTCACATTCAAAGAAACGGAAGCGCTTCGTCCGGCAGTGAGTTCATTTTGCAGCTGATTGATGAGTTCGAACACACTGGACCGAACGGCGTGCACCGCTGTATCATCTCTGACGTGCTTGGTCCTCCGCTATCCTCAGACATCGAAGAGTTGTACCCTGATGAAGAGTATCCCATCGGTATGGCGAAACGAATTTCGTCTCAGATTGCCCGTGGCCTGGAGTATCTGCATAGTCAAGGCGTCGTTCATGGAGGTATGACCTTTACCTATCAATACTTTGTCTGTCTTATGGAGCGCATCACAGATCTTCATCTCAAAAACATACTCTTCCATTCACCTTCAATCACCTCTTGGTCTTCTCAAGAAGAGGTATACAAGTACTTGGAACCTCCTGGTCGCTGCGGGGTGATCCTCCGCGGAGCAAAGGAACCTGCACCTTTTTCTCCACATGTCCCTGCATACATTGTCGCAACTCCCGACCCGACATCTCTGTTAAAGCTCTGTCTCTCCGATCCCTTGCAAGTGAACATCAGAATATGCGACTTTGGCGAGTCTTTCATATATAGTCCAGGGATAAGGATAAGACGCAAGCTGCACACACCCGCGGTGTACTCTGCTCCAGAAATTCTGCTGGACGACGACCCGAGCCCTGCATCGGATGTATGGGCGTGCGCTGTCCTAGTATACTTCCTCGTATCTGCCCGTTCCTTCCTCTTCCCTTCCTACCGAGGCATCTCGAATGAGGTCCTGCGCTCAATGACACTGTTGCTGGGAAGGTTGCCAGAATATCTCTGGTTGAAGTGGGCAGACAGGGGGCAGTATTTCGATGAGAGTGGGCATTGGGTCGCTGGTCCCAAGAGTCTCTCTAGATTTGGCAGAGCGTGTTCTGGCCGCCTGAACGAACAACAGAAGATTTCCTTTGAGTCGATGATAAGGAAGATGGTTGCTTATAACCCGAGGGAACGGGCGACAATGGCTGAAGTTGTCGAGCTGATTCCAGACACTTGGTTGCTGGTCGATGCTGGAGAGGTGGGCACGAAAGTGCACTCCGCACCGATTCGGATCGTATTACCAGATTGAGTGGATTATCTTCAGATATGGAACACTTATTAATTACGTGCGCACAATCGAAAACAAGGGGATCGACAGCACAAATCCCCCTAGCCATTGTGTTGCTTGGACTCCAGCACCTGATCCACTTATTCTGTCTATCATGATGGATTATCTATTTTTTGGAGATAGGATGCAAGAAACATTGCAATCTGAATTTTCTGGCAACGTCACACGCATGTATTAAATAAAATTGCACTTGTTGGTGAAGTGTCATACTCTATCACAATTACTGTCGCTTACCATTTGGCACTAGCGTGCTATTGGCAATGCGGAAATTCACCAAGCGGCGAATGAACCACTTGAGAAGCTTTGAGTGTTCGGTGTGGTACCAGTCTCCAAGAACGACCGTTTTCAGCAGTCGTCCGCGAGTCTTCTTTGAAAGTCAAGCGCATAGACTACTTCAAGTTCTTGGTCAAACGCCGTGACGTTCCAGTAGAGCTTTCGTTTGCAGACCTGTGACAGGTCGTCAAATGCATGCCTTATTTTCTGGAATGCGGGTTCTTTATGATACGCTGCTTTCCTGGATCAGGAACATTCACCTGTCAATTCAGGTTTATCCACGTCGACACCTAACTACAACCATACGCCAATTTTTTCATGGACGACTTCTGCCGGCAACCCTTTATCCGCCCTATTAATGACCAGCAGCGTCAGCGCCTTGTTTTTTGGGAGCAGTTTCATCGGAAGTGGCCAGTTTTGGAGGTGGTTGCAGAACATCGTTGGTGTCTCGAATCAGGTTTGACACTTCTATAGCGTTCGTGATCATCAGGAGGTTTTATCTTTAGCTTACAGATTGTTTGGATGTCAATTGACCTCTCGAGCTGGCGTTTTCGCAAAGCCTGGGTTACACAAGGACGACCCATAGAATTGAAATTTAGAGAGTCGTGGACTTGGCCGTGGGGACCTCCTTTTGTGGTAGGTGGTCTCAGTTTTCTCTTCGACTCTCAGTGAGTTTTCGCTATAAAGAAGAACCAAATAACCGCTCCATTCTTAATGACTTTCTACACAGTGCAAGGATAGCCTGGATGGTCTTTCAACGCCCATCGGAAGTCTTGGAAGGTCCAAATCTTGAGGGTGAAGCATTGATCGGTCGATTAAGCACTTGCCCGACGAACTATATGTAGCCGTTTCCATGACCTTGTCACGGTGGAGGGGTCTTGAGTAAACTTTTATACACAGATGAATATGAAGGGGAAGTCGACGAGGGTGGGGACGAGTTCTCTGATCGTCTGAAAGGGTCGATGAGATGGTTATGGTCATTGTACTATTGGCTCGTTTAATAGAAGGACTGATACACATGACTTAGACAGACAAAGTTGCAACTAGTGATAGGTTCCTATGTCATTCATGGTCGCCATCTTTGTTTCCCTGGCGCTGTACAGATGAAGTGTATTTCATAATTTATAAAGCACTGAGGATACCAAATTTCTTTCCGACGCATAATTTAGTTTACGAGTTCTTGATAGGATTCATCCTATGTGAGAACAGCTGTGTTATAGAGGCCCTTTGTGCGATATCTCAAGCACCCTCGTCGTAAGGGTCTCGATAGGACCTGTGTTTCTGGCTTGACCGCTTTAGATGGGCGTCACGGTGACCGATAACGACGTTCCAGCCTCTGAAGCGCACTCTACCCAGCTCTTCGACAAACGCAACGCTACGATGTTTTCCAAGTTCGCAGTTCACCCCTACGACGACCTCAGTCCGACCTTCTGCGTCGGCTTGGTCAAGGCGCCCGTGTATTTGTCCGCGTGCAACTTGGAAGCGCTCTTGAACTGTTTCGTTTGTAAATAGCCAGTCTCTCAAGGTCTTCGAGATGCCTGTGCGTCCGGTCCGTATAGATTTGGGAGGGCAGGGTAAAGATCGTAGGTCAATGGAGAGATCGGGTGGTGGGCTTAGCGGACCTCTTCGACGACCAAAAGAAATGATATGGACTATTGGAAGATCGTTAACTAAACTGCTAGCATGGTTAGAATTGGCTGGAATGTCAGGAATAGAGTCCATAACACATCTTACACAGCCACCGCCGATCTTATACTACGCATGTCTATTGATCAGACTCATTCTCTTCCTCAAGACCCGCCAACGAGACAATTGTCCATACATGAGTCGTCTGGAACATCTCTCACTGATTCAGAATTCGTGTCTCGAGGCTCGAGGTCGCGCACCAGATCGAGGTCTTCCAGAGAAATTGGAATCTATGGAGAAATCACGTACGGAATCAGAAAATTGCAAGCCCAGCTGCAGGATGAAAAAAGGAGGGCAGATGGCGCGGAACGCAAGCTTGCAGAGGTGACCACACACCTCAAGACTGTAAACGAGGCTAGGCTGGTTGCAATGCAAGATGCCGCTCAAGCCAAGGAAGATATCAGGTTAGACCCTTTTGCCTTTTGACTAAATTTTCATTGTTAAGTGCATGATTAGACTCTATAAAATTCAATTGGATACTGCGCAACGCGAGATTTTTCGAGCTCAAGACATCATTGGTCTTGTTGACCAGCAGCGGCATGTAGCAGAAACAGAAGCTGCGAAGAACAGGTCGAAAGCTCGTCAACTTAACGAAACCCTGATGGTGCAAGCCGCTCGAGAGGAGGCATTTAGATTGGGTCTGCAAGAAGGGTTGGAAAGAGGAAGGAACATCGCACTTGCAGACTCTTTCAACGCTCCTTATGGAGTGATTGACCCACCGCCACCGCTTGATGATGAATATTCTTCTGAGGAGAGCAGATCTGCGTCCACAGTCGCGGGAGAGCAGACGCCTTTCCAGATAAACACACGCTCCATTGCGTCCACCGTACATTCCAGGGCACCCACAGAATTCGTCGCAGAGGAATCTCCAAACCCCGCTTCTGTAAAGCTTCCACCTGTGTTTTCGATGCCTCCAAGCGCACCCCCAACTGTTCTTTCTGCCAGCCGGCCACCTAGCACTCTTGGTGCTGAGCCACTCAGGCCAATTAGCATTCGAAATGTCGCACCGTCCCCGCGTCTGCTGTCCGCTGGTCTGCCGATTCCTGATAATCTTATACCCTCTCTGGATTCAGATAATAGAATTCGAATTCCTCCAGCATTTGAGTTCTCGAGGACACCTGAGCGCGCATCTTCCCCACCACTTCCTACGGTGTCGGATTCAAGCCTAGAGCCTGTACCTATTCCTCCTCCAGTTCAATTTTCAACTTCCAAGAGAGGAAGAGGGTATCACAGTCGTCAGTCATCTTCGGGTTCTTCGTCACTTTCAGCGTTGGACATCATCAATGAACCGAGGGGGGGAGCTTTCCGGACACCGATGAGCGTTATACCGGAAGTCCTTAGTCAACACTCAGGCAGTCCACATCCATGGTCTATTGATGGAGACCGCAGCATGCGACATCAACATTCTCTTGTAAGTTTGCACATTCCCCTCGCTCTGTATGCTGCACACTTTATATTGCCCGTCTAGAGCACATCGTCACAGCAGCCCCCGTTGAGTCGCACGCATTCAGTCAGCGAGTTCTTGACACAAACACCAAGTCATCAAAGGCCGAGTTCTCGAACAAGTTTTACCGGGTCATACAGAAACCCTTTGCAACACGCATCGGACTCCAGCAGTCTGCCTGGAATTGCAGTCCAACCTCCGGTAAATAATTCTTCCATCCTGGACATTTACGAAACGTGCTATTTGCTAATCCACATACCCAGTCTCGTCCTTTGTCGAACAAGACAGATTCATTACGCGGTGGCTCACGAGTGGGGGGCAGTCCTGCTTCACAATATCGGATGACCTTGGCTGGTGAAAATCTTGGAACGTCATCTGTACTGAACAACACGCCACAAACGGATATTCCTTCGTCGTTCACACCTATTCCCTTGGAACAATCGCCCTCACAAGCAGCAGGTTCTTCTCGCCGCAGCCGCAGAGCAGGTAGTTCTCAATTAGGAAGTGGAAGACATGACGAGGATGACGCTGTGTCCTCAGCACTGAGTGCTGACACCCTGACGACGCCTCCGGGTAGATACCGAATAGTTGAACCCGAGGAAGGGGTTAATGTTGCAGAAGGAAGTGGTAGTGCACTAGGAAGAGCACCAAGCTTGGCAAGTCGACATGGATCCGCAACCACTGCCGTGTATTCAGCGCAGGACACTGCCGTCACTGAGGACATGACGGGCGTTGGGTCCATGAATACAAAAAAGATAAAGAAGGGCAAGAAGAAGAGGTAATTTGATGGGTTGTGTAATCTAACGTTGTTGTGTACACATGGTGTAGATCTACTTGACATGAATTGATAACACAGTCGCAGAGTTTTCTTAAATTACTCGTGGGTTAACCTGGATGAAGTAAAGTGATTTTTTTGTTGAAAAGGGTGACTTCGGCTACTACACAATTTACATCGAGCTGTTCTATCTTCGCGCGAGGAACCTTGTCTTCGGTTAGTTCGCTCATGATCATCGTTCTATTATCCTCTCCGTCTATCACGGTCGCCGTCGCGTCTGCTCTCTCTGTCCCTGTCCCCATCAGGTCGCCTCTCGCGATCTCTCCGGTAGTCATCTGTTCTTCGCCTGTCCCTATTGTCATGACGCCCATCGTCTCGTTCCTGGGAATTATATCGACTGTCACCATTTTTTTCATAACGGTCAGGCGAACGCGAACCACGTCTCGAGGACACGGCAGAGCGATGTGGTGACAGCGACCTTTCCCTTCTGTCACGGGAGGACATGCCGTTGGGTGTTGACGTTCCAGAACGCCCCTGCTTAACGACTGGAACATAGCGTTTTTCAGGGCGTTTGTTTTTGCTCTTGTGGCTTCCGTCATCGTAAACCTCTTGCTCCTTGGCACCAATGCCAAGGAGAGCCGGACGAGCAACAGGCATGTAAGGTTCGACTAAACCCTTTCCAGGCTTACGAGAAGCAGCCGTTCCTTCCTTCCAACCCATGCCACGTAAAAGGGCAGCACCGAACTGAGAAACCGGCACCCTTGCATAATCATCCAATGAAGCTGACTCAGGAAGCTCGCCGACATCTTGCTTTAGTGCGTCCGCTTCGGATACAGGTGTGGGAATGACATCGATAACAGGACCCTGCTGCTGGGGTTCCCCCATGGACTCGGCAATAATAGCACGCAGAGCCTTCTGATCGTCGGTTTCCTCGACAGTGACCATTTCGATGTCTTCGGCCTTTTGTACTGTTTCATCATCCGATGTTACTTCAACAACTTTCTTCTTGATCTGCAAGCCAGAGAGAACGGGACCAGAATTGATAGAGTCTCGAGTACCCAGACCACCCACACTACCGTCCTTGCCCGTCTGTGAAGCTGCCGAAGGTGGCACAAAATGTGCAGAGCGTCGTTTGCGAGCCACTTCCCTCCAATCCCTGTTTTTCAAGGCTGGTATGACAAGTGGACCGTTTGATCTCTTGCGTTCTCCATTGACGCTAGATTGGAATTCGACTTGTGTGAGTTGAAAAAACTGCAATCCTTTCTCACGAGAAATTACACACCGCTGAGCTCCAAGATTGTCAAAGCCTGTAATCAGCTCATCATCTTCGATACTTTCTTCATCACTGGAATCGTTTGGTTGGTGTCCTTGAGATGAACGAGGAGAAGAAGTCGCACTACGAGCAAGAGGACTTCGGACGGGAACTGAGTCATGAACGAGATGACGAGGAAGCCGCGGAACTTTGAAAGATGGGGACGTATCGGAGTCTAGTCCAGAAGACGTCGCCCTCGACACTGGGGTCGGTCTACGAACGGTGAAAGAAACCTTGGAGTCCATCGATTTGTTCAACGGTGGTGGTCAAAGAAGAGTGCATGACTAAGCGGAAGTAAGCTTGTTAATCATTCCCACGTGAAGTCGACCCTGACTGTCATAAGTATAAATGTACAAGCTCGAGATTGGGGATACGTTATGTTTCTCGACTTTTTCCCACTCGAACGATCTTGAAAAATGCACATTGAAGCCCAGCAGTTTGCTGCGGCTTGTGCACGACTGATTTTTACTGTCAGAGCGTGGAGTTGTAAGTCTCATTATACTGGCTTCGGGATCAAATTGTCATTTTGTCAAGATGCTGCGCTTAGCTTTTCTCTTTGGGAATGGGTTATTACTTTGAGGTTTGAGACACTTGTTATATGGAGGTGAGAAATTACGTTACGGTGCCGACAAACACAAACCATTCTAGATGACGCACGCTATACACATAACACTCCAAGGGGTATTATGAGGAATGCATCCGCCACCAGCT
>QDKV01005365.1_pt1 | contig 73149 bp, 79 predicted proteins | sample 1861101 | NCBI WGS metagenome assembly QDKV01 (sample SAMN04275158, study PRJNA302643) | Fungus metagenome, whole genome shotgun sequencing project. | isolation source: fruitbody | host: Mallocybe terrigena | place: Sweden | collected 2013
AGGGTCGGTTGATGGTCCATCAAAATGCGCGCCCTGCCAATTTAAACTCAGCTGTACCAGCCTGTATAACGACAGAATTTGAAACCCGTTTTAACGTCACGTTTCTTCTTATCAGGCTGGTCACGAGCCTAATTTCAAGCATTTTCAGACAGCTTCAACTCGTTTTGTAGTAAGATTGACGCTATATAATTTCATTTGACGATTTACACAAGGTAATTTAAATACATCGCAGCCATATATCACAGAACGAACTTTTCATATTGAAAGCCATCGTCGATACAAGTCATCCGCAAGCGGCGTTGCGCCAGTGAAGACAAAAATTTGGGCCAAGTTGTAGGCAGCTTCACATGCATATAGGTTATCCTAAAACAATTCAAGAGATTAGGCTCATCATCGACAGATTAGAAAGCAAGCCGATGATTTACTCCTGCCTTTTCAGCTAACCCTAGGACATGTTCATAGTGCTTGACTGCGTGAGAATAAAGGCCGAGTTGATGAAAGACCCTTCCAAAGTTGTACTCGATTTCTCGCATCTCGGTGTTGTTTTCTCCTCTCAGCTTGCGATATTGTGAAAGGAAGGCCATGGCCTATATTGAATTCAGATCTGAGGGCAAAAGTAATGATTGAAGAACACACCTGAATTACTAAATGGTGTCGGTTATCTGACTGTCGTTGCATTGCACGTCCGATGGAAGCGATTGCCAGACATAAACAGATCATTGGATCGTTGGGATAATAGCCATATGCATGCAAAAGATAAACTGGTATTTGAACAAGAGACATTCAAAAAAAAAAAGACTGAGAAGAAACCATCAACGCACAAATGGCACTTTGGTAACTCTTTGCTGCAATACATATCTGCCCATAGATAGATATGATCAACGGGTTCTCCTTCGTAGGCAGCGGTGGAGCCGAGGCATCCTTTTCGTTCGTCGAACCAGAGCGTTCGTTGTCCTCAACTCCACCCTCCACCTCCTCATCGTCATCAACTTCAACTTCATCGGATTTATTTCGATCCATCAGCCCATACCGTTTGTTGAGTGGATTCCATTTCAGAGTACTTGGATTCTTGACGGCTGTATCAGACAGTTTCATCTCACGAAACAAATGCTTCTGAAGCGTGGATGTTATAAATGCGTCAGTGTTGCGGAGCCCACTTGCAAGTGAAGCTATGAGGATCCGAAGTGGCTCATTATTGAATTGGTGCTGTGTAATAAGCTTCCGGCATTGTTCGACGACAGTGTCATGCCGCCCAGCATGAACAGCACAGGCTTAAGAAGATTAGATTTATCAAATTGATACGGACGGAAATGCCTTACTGATTAGTGCCAACCGTATTGAATCCTGTCGTTCTCTGGCCTGATAAGCATTTGAAACAATGATATGGCGCAGTATTTCGTCTGCAGTATCATATTGACCCCGTCTTGTCACGTTGAAGCAATACTGTAGATTTTCAGCGCAAACCTCAAATTTTCGGACTAACGGACAACCGACCTGCATGAAAAGGCGTAGCCAGTCGTCAAAGGATACACCACGAAATATGTTCACAGCATTAGCCTTCACACCACTTAGTGTAGATCTTTTCTCTAAGGCATCACGCCCTATTAGCAAATTACGTCAATGCCCCAAAAACTCCGAGAATATAGTCGATGTACATACCCAAGTCAAGTTGAAGTCGAGATGCCATGTTATCTTCATCAATCTCCGTACTTTGACGTTTTCTCATTCGACTTCTGGGAAACATTCCACGGAACGGGTTTGCCTGTGGAAATATTTGACAGTGATTTTACTGTTTTAAATGATTAATTGACTGCATACCCGACTCGTCAAAAACAAATTTCTCGTCTCTCGAAACATATCCACAAGTTTCTCGGCTTCTAGCATCCACTCCCTCTTAGAACCCTCCTCTCCAGCTAACATCCCGGACCACAGATCCTTCAGCCGTCGGTAACCTTGGACAACGTCTTTCTCCTTCTGTGCCTCTAGCTCTCTGAGCTGGACATGTGTAAGACGGTTTTGACGCATTGAAGACGAAGAGGATTTGCTTTTTAAAACAGTTTTATCTTCCGCGAAGAGAGATGTAGATAAGTGTTCTCCTTCGTCCGGCTGAGCCCCTGAAGGTATTTTGACGCGCCTTTTGCGTGAGTCAATGACTAAACAAAATTTTATGACGATAAGAGTAAAATCTTGTGCCAGATACACACCTTCGTAGACTAGATCCAGTGCCTTTCGAGGTTCGTTAACAATCTCGTAAATTTCCGCGAGTTTCATCTTTGCCTCGTTATTTGTTGGATCAGCAAGGCGAACTATCGGATTTGCTTGGAAATGAGTGTCAGACGGCAACGACAAAGCTTACTATGTTCATAGACTGCCGCTGCTTCCCGAAGTTCGTTTATATTGCGCATACATGCAGCTGTTCGCATAAGGATATGTATGCTGCTAGTCTGTACACAATCACCAGGCGAAATTCGACAGAAACGGCGGCAGACTCACTGCAGGGTCACCGCCCAGTAGTTCGTATATCGGTTTAGCCTCCTCGTACATCCCCCTGTCGAAATAAGCGTCTGCAATTTCCGCAAATAATATCGAGTAGTCAATCACATCTTCAGCAAGGACGGCATCCGCATGCAACTAAAAACACGATAAATGTAAGGTCAAGAGACCAGCTGAATGACAAACCCGGCCTTCCTCGGCATCGCCCATCTTAATCCTAGCAACAGCTAGTCTGTGTCGAGCATTTGCGTCTAATTCGTAATGGCCTGATGGGACTTGGATGTTGCCCTCTCCGATGCTTGAACGCTCCAGCCATCCTCCTAAATCATACTCCCTATCATCATCGCAAATGTCCCAGAACTTTTGATCCATCCTTCCCTGTAACCAACGTGTTCCATGACGGATCACTTGAATCGCACGCTGATGTTCACCAAGGACATTATACAAGTCAGCAAGAAGGAGCAAATCCATTCTCCCGACTCCGTCAGCATCTCCAGCTGAAGGTTCCATTGACATATAGTGATCCAAAGCGGCTTGAAGGAGGGTGGCACAAGTAGAGAGCTCGTTCAGCTCGACGAGTGTAGTATGTAGTTCCCGCAGAACAGTTATATCATGCGGAAAATGTTTCAGAATGGCAAAATAAGCATTTTTAGCTGTCCGAAACTCTCCCATTTCCTTTGCCAGAGAAGCCCGGTCCCATAACGCATCGACGTTTGTTGGATCCAGGCTGTAGATTTTACGATAACAATACAAAGCTTGTTGGTTGTACCCAAGCGTCCGTGATTGTTTCGCGAGGCGATCCCACTCTTCTGCATCATGCCTTAGATGTGCTGCCATTATTCGAAGCTGCAAGGCTTTATGTTTTCCTTCGATGTCTTCGTAGCATTGAGCAAGAACTGACCAAGCAGCGACGGCACGAGGTTCAATCCTGATGACCTCCTGCATAACGCGAATAGCCTCAGGAAGATTGTTGTCGACATAGGCTTGATTTCCTTCACCAATTAAAGACCTGACTTGTTGGGATAGAACTGGACCAGATCGCCGTCCTACCTGAGCACAGATTCTGTGAAAATACCAACATAGGATCACGAAGTCATCACCTTCTTCCGCCGTTTACCAATGCCTGATGCAGCACGTAAATCGTCTTTGAACTCCGCCTCTCTCTCTTCTACGTTAAAATCCCATTCTTTTGCCAGGAGATTGGAGGACGATGATGAGCCGTCCAGCTGGCGGATGTTCTTCACGAGTCGCCTGTTTTTGGTCAGCGAGATAGTGAAGCCAAGGAACTGTACATACTCAAAGTCTCCCTCAATTTCTTGTTCTACGTGGATGTCCCGTGTGTCCAAATGTTCGTCCTCGCTTTCTGAGGCGTCGTCTCCGCTCTCCTCACTTTCGGTTTCTTCTGATTCTGAGGGTTGGGCATCTTGGAACCAGCCTGAAGGTGAACAACCTTCAGTCTGCAGAGTTAACGGGATAACTTTGGATGTACGGACCAACCAAATCGTCATCGTAATCTTCTGCTGTCGACATTGTGTCGAACAACTTATCGTACTTATCTTCAAAATACCCTTGTTGGTTGCAAATCAAGTACTAAATGGGTTATATCCGTGGATTTACGCCGAGACATCCGTAAACACTCAGAAAGTTTAAAATTTCCGTAATTATGGCGTTATGATTTTGGACCACAAGTATACATTGCATCAGAAACCTAAAAATTCCAGCAAATCCTAAAACACAATTGCTTTCAATAATTCTTGGTATTGGCATCGTAAACCATTTACGTTCGAGGAAAGGGGAGCCACTAAAATAGGGTATCCTACGATCAAAACGTCAAGAGAAATTTCCTATACAGATTGAATGAACTACATACTTCATCACGAAGGTATTCTCCAACGTCGCTTGTAACCATTAGAAAAGAAGTAGTAGTTCATAGGCAAATTTGACTTACGCTTGATGAAAAACAATAATCGCCGTTGGATCTAATTTTCTCGTATCTACTGTGGACCGTGCAGTGACACCAAAACCCTTTGAGACATAATGTAAAACTGGAGATGAAAAGGGTGTATACGAACGCACCAGAGGTATGTCATTCATGTTGAAAACAACCACGCCTTGATGCTCAGGTGTATCCTCCGTTATCCGCCCCAGGTGAGCCTTCACGACATGATTTCCGTATAGGAAAGGCATCTCTCCGTTTGGTTTGATCCACACCTGGAATGTTCTCAGCGATCTGTGCAGAATGATATCCTAGGGATTTATACTTTGTACTTGGCATATTGCGCAAGATAATCAAGAGCAGTTATGTGCAGCTTGAATTTGCCGCTTTTGCTAAATTTTCCAAAACAAGTACCAAGACTGACAAGATTCGGTCGAGCGACGGATATACCTAGGCGCATGGAGGACTCGGAGACGTAGTACAGGCGATCTCTATGAAGCCTGAAGCAATGCGGTTCGTCTGGTCGATCAATGAGATGAACAAGATTCTTGCCCTGCAAACTAATTAGTTAACTTGCTGCGACTTCCCAGAAAGACAAAACTTGCGATATAATTTGCGAGTTTCGTAAAGACTGCCTTGGATTCCTCTTCCGTTAGTGGGCGCATTATGTAGATAATGTCAATCCAAGTTCAATTATACAGAAATTTGTTCACCTATAAATAGACGTAATCAGACGAGGCTTATTTACAAACTAACAGAAACATGGCACAGAGGGAAATATAGTACATCTTATCAACGCAGAGAAGAATGCGAAATTAGTGGCCCTCTATTTTAGCCTCATAATCGCTATCATCGTGAGACCGTTCGCTTGTTGGTTGCTGCACTATTACGGGGGACTCGTCGCTTGCCTCTGGAGAACTAATGTGTGCAACGCGAACGGGAATGATCTTGCGAATAAAAACAACAAAGTCGATTATGTAGTCCCAGACTTCGCCAATCCAGGCAAGGGAGCCGTCGGAGGGACCTCTTTCCCGGAGTAGGATTAAAAGGCGGATAGAAAGATATGCGTTGAAGCCGATGTCTGTGATCACTGCTGCAATGAAAAAAGAGGCAACCAAAGTGGAAACCAAAATTAACACTACAAAGAAAATTGAATCAGCGCATCCCACTTGTAGTCGAAGGGTTGCATTTCTTACAGAAACCGAGAATGGTCGCAAACGAAGCGGAGAATGATAAGAACAATGCAAACGATACGAACGATACAAGTGTGATTGCGGAAGCGACGCTAGCAAACCTCCTTGTCAGGCATAGAAAATACGCATATACTGAGGACGTACATGAATACAAGGATCGGGAAGAAGCCAAGTGCGGCTAGAATAGCAAGAAATGTCTATACATGCTCGAGTTAATTGAGGTGTTTATCTTCATGTTCCTGTCAAAACTCACGGCCAAAATTGGTTGCGTTTCAAATGATTTACCAACGTATCTCAGAGAAGGGCGTGCAATTTCGTTTTCGAATCTAGAATTTCAAGTTGAGAGTTGTAAAAACAATGCCAGAATTCCATACAATGATACATACCGACTGGTGTAATCCTTAACCGAAGAAACGCTACGATCGAACTGGGCCGACAGTTCAATTCTTGAACTTCGCTGCCTCCTTGGGGTTTCTAAGTTATATTCTGCGTCGGCCATTTCGTTGTGAGTCATGACAAAGTCAGAATCATTGAAAGGGCAGTCGCACATTGAATTACATCCGGGCCGCTCTCTAGATCAGGACAACTTGTACGTTGAAACGTTCGCTTTGGAAAAGATGTCTACGCCCTCGTTCTCTTCCTTTCCTCCATCTTTTTTGACTTTTCCTGACTTAGAATCCGTCTCCAATCCAGATCCTGGAAATAAAATTTTATCTTCAAAGGAGGATCGTAGACATGAGAAGAAGAAAAGAGGTGAATCATCCTCTGATCACCATCGCAATAGGGAAGAGAAGAAGGACAGAAAACGTAGAAAAGAGCGTAGTGGGTCACCACATGGAAATGGACACTTCCCTTTACGGGAGGGAGGGAGTCCTTTGCAACGAGATAATAATAGCCGACATTCAGACTATGACCGCCTTTTCTATTCTGACAGGAGAGGAGACCCCTTGAATGTACAGTACGGCGGACTGCACACAGGTGATATTCCCAGGTACCATTTTGTCAACAGTAGGGTTATTTCGTTTATTTTGTTGACATCTAACGATTCTCTAGATACTAGGAACGTGCTTGGTCTCCCTCAGTCCTTTACCATTTACCACAGAATGGGTAAGGGTATAGAAATCGGACCAAAAAGTTTCCGCAAGGTATCTTAGAATGGATTCTCGATAACAGATATTTACATTATAAAATATCCAGATGTCCAGCTTGACTGATTCTGGGTCGCGTGCTCTATTAAAAAGGGCTCCTGAACGGCGTCTCGCCCCTTCAGCTGCAAGTTCAAAGTATAAAGAAGAAGAAGGAATCATTTATCTACCCTCTCGGAAAGGTCCAAGGAAGCCAGAAGATTCCTACAGGTCGATCACTGGACAGGAGAATGCCAGTGATTCTGACATTTCCTCACTACCTGAAGACGAAGTTTCAAATTCTGATGAAGGCGACGGCGATCTTGTGTTAACTGCCCACCAGGAAATTTTGAAGTCGCTGGAGCAAGACCTGGCTTCCCATCCATCTGATGTGGAAAAATGGCTCGCTTTGTTGCACCAAACATTATCAACGATCCCTCTCGCTTCTAAAAACGCCACACAAGCGCGCTCTGAAATTACAATATCTATCCTCTCTCGTGCTCTATCGGCGGACCCACTCAATACGAAGAATAAAATGCTGAGCATTTTCTATTTGAAGGCAGGTGAAGATGTGTGGCACGAAAGTAAACTCAAAGCAGAGTGGGAGACGGCATTCAAAGAGGGGGATACGGAGCTTGTAATGGAGTGGTTAGAGTGGCAGATCAGGAAAGGAAAAGGTGGTTTAGATGCTCTAATGGCTGCTGGTGTCAAAGCGCTGGAACGGTTTGCAACGAGCGAAGACGATACTGCGAAAGTGAGAGCATTTTGGCGCATTGCTTTTGCACTTAGAAGCGCTGGTTTGTCCACCTATCCTCTTCGCCCTCAAAAACTTACCGCTATGTAATGTAGGATACCCTGAAAGAGCTATGGCCATGTTCCAAGCCCAATCAGAATTGTATGCGTTCTTTGCGTATTTCCACAATGTCGCTCATTTTCTTCTTAGGATGTTTTGTATTCCACCGGTTGTGTCGGAGATGTCTTTTCAAGTTCAATTGGACGAATTCGAGGAATTTTGGGAATCAGAGGTTCCTCGAACAGGAGAAGACGGGTCAAAAGGCTGGATGCTATGGTATTTGTCAAAATCAGACCAATCTCCACCTGCTATGCAACCATTTCCACCGGTTCCTCCAGATCTGGATCCATATCGGGAGTGGGCTAGACGGGAGACCTTCTTCGACTCTAAAGCCGTCCTTCCTTTCAGATCTGACGCAGATACCCATGACCCATATTCCACTGTTCTCTTCTCGGATATAAGGTCAATGATGCTGGATGTCCGGAGTAATTGTGCAAGGGAAGACTTCAGATTAGCATGGCTATCTTTCCTCGGCCTTTGTGTACCTGGTTTTCGCTTGGCTCCCTCACCAGATCTTGACTGGGATGACAGGTGGAAAATGGAATTTTTGACTCGGCCCACCAATCTAAATTCAATATTCCCTTCCGACGATTCTCAGGATAAGTTGTTGACAGACTCCGTCGCGGGTGTGGTCATTGGGCGTGAAAGAGAATACAGCAGCCCGTTTGGATCAGTTCGGTCTTGGGGCCGTGGTGTCCTAGACGCTCTCGACTTAGCATCTGCCGAGCCTGGAAGAATTCAGCGACGAGGTCTATGGTCATCAAAAGATCTTGCCGACATCGATGAAAACGTCGTTAGACGCATCTTTATGTCACTAAGACTTGGGAAGGAGGATTTCGAATGGGATTCCTTGATGCTTGCATTCGAATTGGCAGCCAATCCCAAGAAGTATGTGCCCTTCTTTCTCCCTCCGCCCTGCTTACATGATTTCATCATACGCAGTGCCGCAAAGGTTTCGAAAACGCTTCTATCGACAAACCAGGACTCCCTTGCACTTTGGGGTGCCCATGCTCAACTTGAACGATTGCGGGGTCGACTGGACGATGCTCGCAAGGTTTATCAAACGATTTTAATCGCTTCTAGTCCCAGCAATACCCAACATGTGTTAGGTCGTTTATGGTGGAATTGGGCGGAGATGGAATGGCTTGCTGGTGATGAAAGGCAGACGTTAAATATCATTCTCAGATCTGTTCATCTGGAGGGTTCTGGTTCTGGCGTGACACTTTTGCGAGCGAAACGATTATTAGAAGATTTCGTGGCTACTGAAGACGTTACAAATTGGAAAGAACGGGAGGCGTGGATTCGACTGCGAGCGTTATTGGAGTTGCTCATCGGACATCAGCCAACGTCAGCACTTTCAATTTTTGACAAATACTTGCCTATTGAAGGACGTGGGGCCTTCAACGAATCTTTGACGACATCTGCTCTGTTAATGCTTTACTATTATGGGACTATTCTCCGAAACCCTATGCCACCGACTATTCTCAGAGAACGAGCCTATGCTGCGTACGAGGCCTACCCCAGCAACTCCATAGTATTGGGAACGCTTTTGGAAGCCGAGAAAGGACAATCGGTTTGGGGAAGGCTGCGAGCCATGTTCGGTGGTGGTGACGTGAAAGCGAAAGATGTTGTAAGACGGATAGAAGAGGTTTGGGTTGCAAGTTGGGAAAAAGGTCGGTGGCATGCTGAACTTGAGCGAACGAGAAGCGGACTAGCAGCAGCGGTTGAACATGAACGGTATGTAATTTCAAATTTGACCTATTTTAATTAACGCAATGCAGGACGCGTTCGAGTCCTATTATATGGAGGATCTACATTGAATTTGAAATTCGAGTTGGTGAACTCCATCGGGCCAAGAAGTTATTGTTCCGTGCTGTTGGCGAATGCCCAATGGTTAAAGGTGTGCTGAAAAAACTTCTTATTTATGCACCATCTCTTATACAACGTTTGCTGCGCAGGAATATATCTATTAGCATTCGGTCCGCTCCGAAGTGTGTTCGCATCGCATGAACTGAACGCTCTGGCAGACACCATGGCTGAAAGGGGTCTAAGATTGCATTACGGACTGGACGAAGTACTACCAGATGGCATGGACATGATAGAAAACCGCGAGCAAGAAAATCAAAATAACAGCGAGGACGAAATTGAGCACAATGCGAAAGAGTTGAGACGACTGCGGCCGTATTAGCATTGTCCAAATGAGATTCATCTGTTGTGTGACCGTTACTCACTTTTTTACACCCACGAGGCTGCAAATAATAATTGAATCCAACCATTTGCCTCTCACTCGATTCCGTTGCAACCCACTCGATTTCCCTCACCCTGGCTTTTTTTTGCTCAACGGGTTTTTCACTTCACACTGGCACGTGGCCTCCATAACATTTCCTGTTCAATCACTCCAGGTCTAGTTGTGGGCCCAATAGAAAACGACTGTGTTGGTAGCTTGGAGCTACTCCAAATGCACCGCCAAATAAAAAATAAAAAACTGGTTTGTGTAACCACAACCTATTCAAATACTAAACTTTCCAGTTAACGGAGCGGGGCGGTTAGGTATTTGCATGTTCAGCAACAAGGGAAAAGGCTTTTTGAAAGACTTCAAGTCGCAAGTTAAATCCCTGTGCAAATTTGAACGACTCACACTAACCCCTCTACAACCGCAGAGCCATTCAATGGAGCTGATCACAACCCAAAACGGTTCACAGCATGCGCGCATACCCTATAAAACGCCGATCCGCACCCGACCAAATTGACACAAACCCCTCTACCATTCCAAGGGGTTCTAGTCTGTTTTGGCCATGGGGGCGTTGCGACTGTTTTCGAGACTCGACGTGCAAATTCCCAACGAGTCCCCATCAAGGTTTTGCTTTCGAAGTCGTTGAGGTTATCACACTAAAGAACTTTGTGGCTTGGTTATTATACTAAACATTATTGTTTGCTTGCCGGTAATGTCAAGCCATGAAATTTGAAAAGTCGGGACTGGCGCAGTGTTCATAAACTGTCACGCATCACTCTTGGTCGAAATACAGTATAATTTGTACTTTGTGAATCATTGGGGACCCCAAACGTATGTCGTGTTCAGCATTTAGGCCTTCAAGCTTCAAGCTTCAGGCCTCAGGACTGGAAGGAAGCATTGGAAGATGCCAGATAGGATACAGTATTACTCGGGCCAAGAAGTTATTGTTCCGTGCTGTTGGCGAATGCCCAATGATCAAAGGTGTATTGAAAAAACTTCTTATTTATGCACCATCTCTTATACAACGTTTGCTGCGCAGGTATATCTACTAGCATTCGGTCCGCTCCAAAGTGTGTTCACATCGCATGAACTGAACGCTCTCTGAAAGGGGTCTAGGATTGCATTACGGACTGGACGATAAAAAGAAAATCAAAATAACAGCGAGAACGAAATTGAGCACAATGCGAGATTTAGTGCGAGATTCATTGTGACATGTGTGACCGTTACTCACTTTTTTCCGTTTACACCCACGAGGCTACACTTGTGTCCCTGCATTCGTCTTCTCTCTCAAAGCATATCCCTTGCACCCAGATTCGCAAGTATCTTGAGAGGCCTTCTGGGCCAATAGCGCCTAACAATTTTCTCTCTTCAAGTCTAGTAAATACCACCGATAATCTCAGGAAACCTCACACTCTTTTTCTTTTCAAGCACTTTTTCTCGAAGTCCAACGCAGCAAATATTCGAACTTTCATTACCTTTCGGCCAATAATCGATATAAAATGACTACTATTCCGCCTCCGACACTTGTACTCTCTCGGGAGGAATGGCCGGACGCTGACTTTGATCTACCTGAGGGAGCACCACTACACCCACCATCCGACAAAGAGGACGAGGATTGGGATATAGAGATGGATTTTGGTAAAACCGGAGGCGCAAAGGCAAACACCGCCGTTGCGGGGCTGACATTCAGATCCGACCTGACCTCTTCAATCATAGCCTCGCCAATGATCAATATCCGACCACCATTACAAACCGCCGTCTCCGAAGACGATGACGAAGGCGTCTCGACAATCAAGGGTTCAATGTCGACAATCGTTGCTAAGCGTGCTGTGCAACCAACGATTGAGCCTGTCGATGAGGATTTTGAAGATGCCTTCTCCCTGCCCGCCGAACTCACTCAACTCTCACTGGCACCTTTGTCACTCAGCCACCGCGCTTCGAAGAATTCACTTGAATGGGGAGAGAAAGATAATTCATCTTCCTCCCAATCTTCTGATGCCTACTCCTCACTTGGTTTCGCCGAAGCTTCACCTTCGTCCAATTCAACATCCTCCGCATCTTTGCCGGATACTGAAACTGAAGAAGACGAAGACGAACTTGAGGGATTGGTTATCCCTTCGTCGTTGTTTGCATCAGGACGCAGCGCTTCGCATCTGAAGAAAATCCTCGAGACGAAGAAAAATGCTCAACCTCAGAGTAAATCAATCAAACCGACCAGAGTTGATCCCGAAGACGATTTCGAGATGGGCCTTATAATTAACGATGACGTAGATCTCAGTCCAAGTCGCCTCATTCTTAACATTCAACATCCACAACGCAGCACCAAACGAAGTAGCAGTACACCGCTGCAGAAACCTTCTGTTCTTCGACCGCCATCTCGTGCGAAGTTGGAACGGTCGAAGTCTCCTTCCAACCCCCCGATTTCATCTGCAAAGCAATTTCAGAAACTCCGGCTTTCTCCATCTCCTCCTCTTCAACTCCCTTCCCGTTCCCAAAACTTCCAGGCCTTGATTTCAAGTTTTCAGACTGCTTCTCCCTCAGCATCGCCGAACAGTAGTCTCTTTCCATCAAAGCCGGGGAGCCTGCGGGGGCAAAAGTCACATACAGGTTTAAAACCGCCTAGTCCTCCGTCAACGCGTAAACTGACACGGAAGGCGTCCTTGTCGTCTTTATTTGAGGCAAGTCATGTGCAAGCTCCAACCTCAGTCCATCCCTCAGAACAGAAGGCTGCTCGTTATGAGGAGCCTACTGCAGCTTCTCGAGCAAAGACACACAAGACTTCAACCAGTCGAAACCTTGACTTCAAGGTACCTCCTACACGGCCGTGTACTCCAGCCTTCAACACCGCAGCCCTTCGTTTAACAATGCCCACCCAGTCGCGTCTCAGGTCACGGCCTGCTCTTTCGCAGGTTTTCAGTGGTACTCCAACACCCAGTCAAGAATCACCTCCCCAGCGTGCCGTTTCCCCAATCCCTCCAAGACCCCCATCAAGATCGTCTCTACGTGTAGCTACTGTACCGCGCAACCAGACTCAAGCTCCCATAGCCCCAAAACTTCTTCGCCGTCCTAAACGTCCGCGGACGTATGGAGATGGCACTGAACTGGACCATATTGAGGATCTTCCCACAGATCGTGACAAGGAAGTTCATTATAGAGTCCAGCCAAAGGGCTATGGTAATCGAATACCTGGGGCTACATATGCCTCGAAAGCCGCTGACAAGGGTAAATCGATCGATAACGGAACCGCTGGGAGAAAAGGTAAATGGGAAAGCTCTATCATGAACGGTAAATTTCAATAAACTTGATTTTGAGCCAAAGCTTATGCACTTTTAGAGCCCTCGATACCCTATGCTCCTTCAGTTAATACCTTACGACGGACCACAACCAAAATCGACTTCTTCGATATATCTGTAGGACCTGAGACTAGTCCAAAGAAAAAGAAAAAGAAGTCTGTAAATATGCCCTCAAACATTGGGCGACGGAAACCAACCCTGATCCGTAATCTGGGTGGAACATCTGCTCCAAAAGGTGTGTTGAAATCACTCAGAGTTGATTCTATGCTTATCTGGACCTATAGTCGTCGGAGAAATGAAATGGAACCCTCAGACGCTACGATGGGAAGGCAATGAACAGGCTCTTCGTGATTTTGATGCCGCAGTTGGAACGTCAACACGCCCAGCGTTAATTACACACCTAACTTGCTCGTCTATTGGTTCGCCCGTTGGCTCTTTCGCGTCGGGTGCGCGGATAGTGGGTAACATGGTGTTCGATCCAACGCGAATGTGTTGGATGTCGACTTTACCACCAGAACATGATGAGCCAGATGTATTTGCCAATCTCGCCGACGACGAGGAGGATGAATGGGATCGGAAGGGTGCCACCATTCGCGCCAATGCTCCTCGCGTTTCCGATGCTAGCGTAGCCACTGACTCGTCAGAAACTGGTGTAGAGCGTAGTAGCCCCGCTCCCAGCCATTCACGGACAATTTCCGAGTCGGGGAGCGATCGAGGCTCACGGGCATCGATGGTCGTCTGCGATATTGATGATGCCTTCATCGCAAGTTGCCGCAAGGCCGAGGAACGACACCGGGTGTCGATGAAGGGCTGGAAAACGTCTTCCTCGCGACGGGAGGCATCATTGGCCTCGGATCGGTCCTATCTCTACGAGATCAGAGCATTGGCTACTCGCCAATATTGATGGAAAACCACATTTTTACAATTCATTGTCTTTCGGTCATTTGTTTGTACGTTTAAGCATCAGCCCTATTTTTTCGCTTGTTTATTTCGACATGTCCTCTGCATTTTTGTGGTATTAAGCCAGACATTCATTTGTAGTTTTCTTTACACAAGGAACAAATTTCAACTCTTCTTCGGCTTGTTCCATTTTGGAATAATAATATTTGTATAATGCTCCTGCAGATCTCCTTTGTAGATGGACTTCCACTCTCTGAGCAAAATCCACTCAGGAGCTGGCCGCATTGCCGTTTCGCTACATGTTGGTAAAGCAGTGATTTCGGAGCTATCCTCGAGATATCCTCTGAAACTATTATCCCCGTACATTCATGATGAAACAGCATTAGTTTACTTTATGACCTATGGAGGTGGCCTTGTTGGAGGTGATAGAATTGACCTGGATTTGAAAATTCAGATCGGGGCAAAATTAGTGTTGTTATCTCAGGTATTCTGTTTTCGTGTCCGTGCTCCGAGAACGCCTCCATTAATCTGTTCATGTAGGGGACAACAAAAGTCTTCAAAGCTCGATTTGAAAGACGCCTGGCGTCCGTCGAACCTTCCCCTAATGACAAGGAGGGCGAAATAACGAAACAAAATCTCCGTTGCCATGTTGGCGCAGACGGCCTGCTCGTTCTTTTACCTGATCCCGTTACCTGCTTCCGTGATGCGTCCTATCATCAGTGTCAGCAATTTCACCTCGAAACATCTGGTTCTGCTGTCATCTTGGATTGGATCACATCTGGTCGAATGTCTATAGGAGAGGAATGGGTTTTCTCGCGGTACCATAGCGTCAACGAAGTATTTCGAGAAGGAAAGAGGATAGCCAAGGATGTTATGCTGCTGGACGACAGCGAGCTTGGTCGAGGCATTCCACCCCGGCCATTGTCGGAACAAATTAAGCCTTATTCTTGTTATGCTACGCTCTTTCTTTTGGGACCTCACCTTCTGCATATCATTTCGGATGTCATGGAACGTTACAATCAGATCACAGTTTTCAAGACGAGGACACCCGAAAAATTAATTTGGTCTCTCAGCCCAATCGACTCTGTAAAACATGGGATCGTGGTTAGAGTGGCCGGTGTGGAGACAGAAACAGTAAAAGTTTGGCTAAGGGAGACATTGTCTGGTCTAGAAGGCATTATAGGCAGAGACGCATATAAGAGAGCCTTTCAGTAGATACCAAGGAATTTCCCGATTAATTTTTTTTAACGCAGGTCGTCTAGGGATGTTCCATCTGTAGAAAAATGGGGACTTGCGAAAGCTTCAAAAATATCATTTGTGAGCCGCACTTTAGCCAGTATTAAAAACGAGCGGTGTTGCATGATTATCGAAATAGATAAAATACAGATGAGTGACCATGCAGATGGCAGAATAATTACACCCATAACGGAAAATTCTAAATTATCGTCCTGTCATCTAGAGCTTTACTAATTGGCGCTGGTATTGGCCCTGGGTTATCGACCTCGGGAGGTGAAGAAGGCTCCAGAGGGGGTGGAGCACTTTTCTCTCCGCGATTTTCGTCCAGCCACTTATCCATATCATCGCGAGCAGTAAATGGTCGTTTGCCAAGGAGTTTAACCATGTCTTCGCTACAGAAAGGAGGTCAGTAAATAAGCGTTCCCGCCATAAAACCAAAAACGTACCGGGTGATATTTTCCTTCTCAAGAAGCAGCTGTGCAACCTTCTCCACGTCTTCGCGATGCATTTTAAGGAGCTCCCGAGTGCGTTCATAGGCTGTCATTATCATCTTGCGGACCTGTTCATCGAGCATTTCGGCCGTCTTCTCGCTGAAAGGTTTTGTCCAACTATCCTTCGTGGCACGGTCTCCACCGTAGCTGACCGGTCCAATCACGTCGTTCATACCATAGTTGGCACAGGCTTCAAACGCCATGCGAGTAATCTTTTGAAGGTCATCTTGAGCACCGGTTGTGATGTTTTCTAAACCAAAGAAAATTTCTTCGGACACACGGCCACCCAGAGTCATACAAATACGGTCCAACATTTGTAGAGAGGAGAGGAGATAACGATCCGGTGGAAGGTACTAGCCAAAAAAAAAATTATGCTAGGAAAAACAATTATAACAAACGACTTACTTGAGCATATCCAAGGGCACCTGCACCTCTCGGAATAATGCTAACCTTCAAGAGAGGATCGGCATGTTCCAAGAACCATCCGCAGACAGCATGACCAGCTTCGTGATACGCGACCGTCTTCTTTTCCTCTGCACTCAAGACGCGACTCTTGCGCTCCAGGCCGACAATAACGCGTTCAATAGCTGTGTCAAAATCTATATTTTCGACACAATCAGAACCTCTACGAGCAGCACGAAGCGCAGACTCGTTGCAGACATTTGCGACATCGGCGCCAGAAAAACCTGGTGTGAGGACGGCCAACTTCTGAGCCAAAGACTCGACATCTTCTTTTAAAGAAGAATCTAATGTTAATGGCTTGAGATGAACGAGGTAAATGCCCTTGCGACCAGAGACATCTGGCCGGTCAATGGTAATATGCCTGTCGAATCGACCGGGTCGCAAAAGGGCAGGATCCAGAACATCAGGTCGGTTGGTCCCAGCAAGAACGACAATGTGTTCGTTGGTACCAAAGCCATCCATCTCGACGAGTAGCTGATTCAGAGTTGATTCGCGTTCGTCATTACCACCGAATGAGCCCCCTCTCCCTCTTGATTTACCGATGGCATCTATCTCATCGACAAATATGATACACGGTGCATTCTTCTTCGCAGACGCAAATAGATCGCGTACACGAGATGAACCAACGCCAACAAACATCTCGACGAACTCGGACCCGGAGACAGAGAGGAAAGGAACAGATGCTTCCCCCGCCGTTGCCTTGGCCAAGAGAGTTTTACCCGTACCAGGAGGGCCTGAAAGGATCGCACCACGAGGAATTTTTGCGCCTAGTTTCTCGTATCTTGCTGGGTCCTTCAAAAATTTGACAAACTCCATGATCTCCTCCTTTGCCTCATCCATTCCTGCCACATCCTTAAATTTGACCTTTACTTCCGTATCCTTGTTAAACAGCTTTGCACGGCTCTTGCCGATGTTAAAGATGCCCCCTGCTGAGCCACCCGCCCCACGTCTTGATATCCAATAGAGTACACCGATGAGTAGAAGTGTAGGTGCGAAGTTTAATAGTGCACCAACAGAGGAGATCTCGTCTTGGTATGAAACAGGGATGCGTTCGGAACTGGGGATGCCGAGTTCGTCCTGGGCTTGATCAAGCTTTCGTTCGAGCGCCTCGACGCTGCCTATCGAGAAATAGTAATCTGTCGCCCCCAGATGCCCTGGCATTGTTCCGGCAGCATTGGAGCGGAGCTTGACACGAACTTGATGTTTATTAACAACAACGAGATGTTCGACCAATCCTTTGTCGAGTAAAGCCGTTCGGAACTCTTGCCACGTTATCTCTTTTGACTGGGTCGATGTTGAACTGGACCAGGCAATATATGCCGTTGCTGAAGCAAGGAGCCAGGCGAGTTGAGAGTTGGAAAATCCGTTATTATTTGGGGGTGGGGGAGGCGGTTCATTGCGACGATTGTCGTTTCGCTGTCGCTCAGAATCCTGTTCCTGCGACGTGGACGACTCCTGATGTTGTGTAGGCCTCTTTGTTAGTTGCTCATACTGCTTGAAAAAACCCTCAAGACCCTTGGGTAACTCCGGAATACTAGGCTTCTCCTGCTTTCCCTCGTCGGACTGTTTTGGAGAGCCTTGAGGTTGTTTCTCTGGAGGTTTGTCGTTTTGAGGTGTAGCAAATGTCCTAACGGAAGAAACTGAAAATCTTGGGCTCCTAAGACGGGCAACTGCCCTGAGTGATCTTGAAAGCATGTGGGAGTTGGAAGCAGGACTCGGTGACTTCAAAATATTTCAGCCGAAAGTCATGCGTCACGGCATTTATCAACTCGGCAGAGCTGCTATTCCCTTTTTGCGAGTGTCCAAGCTTTCTCGACAGACGTTGGTGGCCTGCTTCAGCTGCGAAACTTTATAGTTTTTTCGGAGGAAACTGGAATCGTCTCATTTATTTGTTCATTCAGGGTCACAGATATGATAGGGACTCTCAATTTTTCTTCATTCCGAATCTCTTGCATCTCCCTTATTGATTGGATGGCTTTGAATCGTACTAATTCCCTTCTCTTAAACACTCTCTATCTTCGTGGGTTCATGACAGTTGACATCAATTTTGCCCGATATCAGGGAATCCACATTGCATATTGTAGTTCACGACGGTGAATGCGCTGTATCAACTGCTCTGGAGATGCAAGCTTCGGGGTAAGTGAATCCACTCTGTTCCTCACGACTTTGGATTTCAATGTAATCCAGATTACCCCAGACCACTCGCCGAGAATGTGTTCAGTTAAAATCCATCAGATCAGACGATAGCTTTCCATTACTTGATCTCTCAGACCTAACACCCACACGGTCACATTCACCCGCCTGTACTTTCCAAAAACTCAGAAGTCTGACAGTAGTCACCCGAAATCGTGAGGGATATAAGCAAATGGCAGACGTCTGGGAGAACGCTCCATCTATTAAGGAGCTGGAAATATATCTCCTCCGTGAGCCTCGTTGACCCATTTTTGCTTCTGTTGTTTTGATATCATCTTTGCTTGTGAGACAGGCTTTGATTTCATTCCAGACACAATTCCCTTACAGGCCCTCTCGAAACTCAAACTTCTCCACTTAAGAGTTCCTGAATATATAATGAGAATCCACCCTCATTCAGCTCCAGCGGCAAGGACACAAGTCAGTGCTACCAAAATCACTTGAGAAAATTTCAGTGGTTTGGGCTGCATGGATGCCTGACAGGTCCGAAATCAAATTTACGCCTGTAGAGTGCAAGTGAGCAAATACATGGCACAATTCTTCAAACGTGGATTGGGATACTGTATCGATGAATTCTTTCCCCGACAGTGCAGAAAAGGCATCTGCCACTTCCAGCTCAACTTTTTGGAGCAGAAATGCCCTTATTTTTTTCCCCTCCTCTTTGGAGCTCATCTCTTTGAGGCTTTTGATCGGTTTCTGGGCTCATCAAATGCTTCTCCCAACTGTCGTCCACTGTCTTTTGACTTTTTTCACGTTTATCTTCACTCTCCGTCCGAAGGAATTCACTGCAATTGGAAAACGAGTTCTTACAAGCAGCGGCCGAATATATAAAAAAACAAATGTTTCCATCATAAATGAAAGGATCGAGAGGGAGAAGTGGGTTGGAAAATACGACATAGAAGTTGTGATACAAAAGCGAGTATCCGTCATGACTCTCGATTGATGTTGAATTGATTGCAGCGCAGGTTGGGAACTCATTGATTCGACGCGGAATCGGGTAAGCCCAGTTCTAATTTACTGAGCTTTGAGTGGAGTGCCCGATAATTTAACATCTGAACAGGGCTTAAGTATTCCTTGAATTGCGGACTAACTCCCATGGTCAGAGACCTTTGAAATCGACTGAAAGGCCTCCCCCCGACTTTGGGCGGGGGTTAAAGCACGCTCTCGCTGAGGGACCCAGGCGATCGAAACGTTCTATCGGGGAATAGTGGCTCACCTGCCGCGGACTTGGGAGTCGGCCCCTACAAAGACAGAAGGAGGAATCCTAAGGGTTGCAGTGGAATCGACCAGAACGAGTGCGTCATCCCATGTGTTGCCTCGACAAACGAAAAACTCTGGAACTATTCCCGTCACAAATATAACAACCATTGATGTTGTCGCAATATGCAACCAGGATTTCTTCGATAGAACCATAAAGAGAGTATACTTCAAGAACAAAGACTTGCCTAGATCCGAAGAGAATTAGTTTTGTGAGCGATCATGTAGTTGGTGCCCACCGATTCCTGGTTGTCCTGTCACCACTAACCTGCCACTCCCTCGTAACATCGCAGTGGACGCTCTTCGCCGTTCTTCCAGATGCATGTGCAACCCACTTATTATCCAAGAGGGAAGATAAAAGACGCGTAGCATTTGTGGAACGCTCGAGCACAAGTGATCAAAAGACGGAAGTTTTGTTAAATATAATAGATGCAAGGCCGCAGAGTGAGTTATATTTGATCAATTCATGATCGACTTATTTGCTTGACAGTTTTATCATAGTACTTTCGACATTATCTCCTCCACAATACGTCTGGTTACTGGGGACGACTTCAATCGCGTGTCCGATCAGAATTACTTGTTAGAAGCGTGCTCTTCGTACGTCGATAATTTAAGCCCCGTGTTGATGTCCTTCCACGCTTCTGCAATGTGTATGGCTCCTTGTAATTATACAGGAATTCAGTTTGGTGAGTCAATGTGGAACGGACAAGACCTTTGAGAAGGACGAACAACATCTCGAGATGGATATATCCACGAATTGAGCGACTGGGCAAATTTAGAACAACAGCCACTCCTACATCGCAACACCAACTATGATATCTATTCAGTTCCGAGCAACTCCGATTTATCCGATCTGAAAATTTGACCCGAATCGACCCTTTGATCACTCCCGTTATCAACTATAAAGTTCGCTGCGCCTCTCCACCCACATCTGATTCAGACCTCTACAGAGTCAAACCTCATCGTCGCACAAAAGTTGGTATCATTCCGACAGGTATACGAATATATAACACACAATAACTTTACTCCAAACCACATGCTCTTATTCTTCTTATCTGACCTTTTTCAGTTCTACCCGTTTCGCGGATATACATGGACTGGGGTAACCGACCCCCCCGAGACAAAGTTACAGTAGGTACCAGCATCGGCGCCTGCGCCGTTGCTTGTAGTTGGCCCAATTTACCCTGAGGTTGAGGAGCTGGGGCTATTACCGATATTTTCTGCTTTTTTGCGGGCAATGTTCCATCTACGCGTTTTCGTTTTCGTTTTCGCGGTGTCGATTCCGAACTTGAATAGATGTCCTCAGAGCTATTGGCGAAAGGTTCAGCCGGTCACCGATTTATGTAAAACTGATAGACCTTACATTTTCCTCTTTCCCGAAGCTTGCTTCTTAGCTAAACCCTGCTGGGGTTTATGGCGTGCGCCATGGTTTTTCCACTTCCGGAAGCGGAAGTTTTGAATTTCTGTTTCCTGGCTGTTTGATGATGTGTAAATGGTTCTGCTGAAGGCTGGACAGTTTTAACTTACCTCTGTCCAACGAGCTCATCGCTGACATCATTCAGCTCAGCATGTGAGCCAAGCTGTTCCTGGCTAGAGTATACGATTGTTGAAATGTCGTTCACGCCTTCACGTGGACAACTGCTTGTGAACGCGGATGATGGTTCCGGTTCACAATGCTGCATCCATTTCAAGGGTTAGTTACATATTGAACTGTAGAATTTGACAGGTTTCTGACCAGGTCTGATGCAACAATGGAATTCGACGAATGGAACCAGTCGGGCCAATCAAGAATTGAATTCCCTGCCTGGTATTCGAATTCTGGCAGTGAATGACCAGTAGGAACTGAAATGTCTCAGATGGCTTAAACGGATTGAAATTGGCGGTCCTTACTGTTATCGAAATAACCCATGTAGGGTTCGAATGGCAGGCCCATGGCATAGGCATTGACCGAAGGCACAGACAAGGACTGGTCAACGTAGTACCCAAGATCCTGCTCTGGAGCAGTAAAGAGTCCCATCTCGAGAAAGGACATGTCAAAACTCGGGATCCCTGGACCTTGCCAGGGAGCAGGTTCTTCGGATGGAAAATGGTTGAAGGTAGTAGGGGCAGAGTAAAAGAATTCGAAGGGGTTTGCCATATTCGATTGTTCACAGAAGTTATTTTCTTGGGGAGGGGAAGAATGAAGATGAATCCGACTTTATTAATACTTTTCAGAACTATGGGTGCGAAAAATTGACCAACACCATGAGGCGGGAGCGCATTGTCTTCATTGTCTTCCTCAAACTTTATTTTTTGACCATTTGTGGAAAGTCGCTCCTTTGTGTGCACCTTGCGGCTGCGTGTTGCAAGACATCGGCAAGACCTCTACCAGCACCTAGTACTTTACGCAAATGTTTGCGGTTGGATGTTTCGAAAGTCTCCTGAATGTTGGTTACTCCCCAACGATCACAGCGCCCAATGAATGATCACTGCAACGATGCTATCAAATTGCCCAGCGCGCTGAAGCCAGCCACCTTCATCTTAAATTTCTACCAGGATGCATTGACAGGTCTATGCGTTTGACATCATGATTGTCCGACGATCGCCCTTTCTTGTTATGGTGCGATCCTGACTTAGACGAAATCGCTCGCATGACGCTCGTAGAAAATCCTGCAACTGCCCTCACAATTTCCATCACTACACGCCAGGCTGGCTCACCAGGCCGTCCGATTTCCCCTTAAGTTCAATTTCAACTATGACCGAAAACTCTGGAAGCATGACTCGTCTCTAGATCTTGGCCAGAAATTGACTGTCTTCACATTGGTGGGTCAATGCGGGGCAGAAGGTTAAGTATTTCCGAGATGGATAACTATATTCTACGTTTCTCCCGCTTCCTCCAACACTTCAAATGCACAACAAAACTGGTCTTTTCCGAGTAAAATGAAACCTTTACCATCGGGTGCCCAGCGTGAATCTTTGGTTTCGAATTTCTCTGATTTTTGGAAGTGAAAATTATGAACTGAAAACGGAAGATTGAGAAACGGATGACTTACTTGCTGGTACACCTATACACTCTGCCATTTCTTCCTCTTCACCCGATTCACCTTGCCATTCATCACTCCATATGTACACACTCTGTATTCCACAGCAAAGACATAGACTACCTTTGCGGACCGGATTCCATCGAGCACGTAGTACAGGTTGAGAGTGGAGAAGCACTGTCCGCAACTTTGGTATAAAAGTTTCCCGTGCAGATGGGAAGTCAAAAAGAAAGACGGCGTTGGGGACGTTTTCTTGGGGACGATTAAGAGTGATGTAATTCATTATTCGACGAGTCGAATGTCAGAAAACATACCGAAGCGTGCAAGTAGCAGATTGCCAGTTAAATTCCAGTCTAATTGTACGACTCCACTTTTGGGGTGGGGCTTTGTTAGATCGACTCGAAGTGTGTTAAGCGTTTGGGATCCTTGCAAACGTTCGTCTTGCAGCAAATCAGTCCGTCTACGCGATTGACCTGAATTCGAACTTACACGACAGAAATCCACGGCCTTCCGTAGTCTCCAGCCATTTGGAAGGCTCCCGCCACACGTTCTGCAATACCCATGAAAACGACAACTACGTCGGTGTATTGTCACTCACCACTGCTGATGGGATTCTCGTAGATAATTCCAAAGTGTACACTTCAGACCAACTTAAGCTGTCTAGAATGTGAATCTCGTGTCCAATGAATACGATAGTCATTCACCAAAAAATACATGGTTACGCCTACCTTCTCATCCCAGCCTCCTATGGCCAAGAACATCCCACTCGGGTGCCAGGATACGTTTCTGATACCAAAACCTGGATCTGGTGAAGGCGAAAATGTTGTTAAGAGATCACCCGCAAGAGTTACGACGTGTAATTTGTACTATTGATATGGATTGTATCAGTGTCTGAAGAGGGTATAGGATGCAAAAATTCACTTCCAGCAGCCCTTCCCATACTGCAACGTGATTTCCTGTTGGAGACAACAAAAGAGACGCGAAAGACGAAGTAGGCAAAGGAAAGTGCTGAAAAAAGAGTCAGAAAAACTACAAACAAGGCATCTTCCACGTACGCGAACTAATCTATATGCTTCGGAAGCGTCGTATACGCCAAGAGTGTCCTTGGACTTATGCCTCTCGGCCAGAACAAAATAGCGCCCATCGCATCTGAACGCGTAACCTGTCTTTCATGAAGAATCAATGAGGCTATCAAATAGTCCTACTTACCTCTGTCTGGATGTATCGGAAATTGTATGTAGGTTGGAATACCACTCGTTATTGACCATAGAGATACACGAAGCTATGAAGTCATGATGAATGCTGAATGAATTTGAACGAATAACAAAAACCCACACCCCATTCAGAGAAGCATACCACGGTTCGTCCATCAGGCGCCCATTCTGCTGACACAAGACCTACACCCCCCCAGGATTAAGCCGTCTTTGTAGATTGCATGTATATATTTCCTGGTCACCTTCTGCACCTGCATCGATGCGGCCGTTCCACTCTTCATCACGAAGTTTCATGAGATGGACTGCGCCTTGTTTTGCACAAGCTGCGAGTATATACTCAGAATCGCAAGACCAGCCTATATGTGTAATAACATTTTCTGAAATAGGAGAAGGTGGTGTCTTTGATTGAGACTTTTGCTGCTTCGAAAATCCCGGTTTAGAGAAGAGGATTGCTTGTGTTGGGTTTGGTGTGGAATCGACAAGCCAGGTTCTGGTAATTTGAAATGTATCTGTTCGACGAACGATAATCCTGTCCTGTACCGCTGTCAGAATGAAATGTGCTCCAGGACTAAATGCAACTAGTGAGGAAGATTGTCTGTAGATTTCTGTAAAATCCATAGTTGAACTCGAAATTGCGATGAGATTCTAAATATACTACATAGATTGCACACCGGGCCGTATTAGTTCACGTGAGGAAAATACTTCGACTTTACACTCAACGGCGTCAACGCATTCAAGATGCCTCCAATGGCATTCAGAGGTGTCGTAACTAAAGCAGGTTGCATGAACAAGACAGCAACTATCACTGTATCTCGGTTTATAATCCATAAACCGACGGGAAAGGTTCGCACTCCTTTACTCTCTGCATCACCTTTGTTGAATGGGGACAAAGCAAATAGAACGAAGTAAAAAGTTCTTGGTTCATGATGAAAGGAGTCGTATGTTCCAGTTTTCGACTTTTATATTCATTTCTTACAACAAATTTTGCGATGCAGAACTCCGGGTCGACGACGTTGTTCAGATTCGAAACTGCCGACCGATATCCAAGAGAAAAAGGTTCACACTTGAGAAGATTTTGGAGAGCCCGGAAACCGAACATGATTTAGCCCGAGCGAGTATTGACACATCAGCATTGAAATCAGGAAGCGTTCTCGAAGCTCTCCGACAATAATGGATTTAGCGAAGGAGAAAGGATTTGGAGGCGCTGAAATGAAACACGGTGAACTATGCATCAGGCGTGGACGTCTGTTTCTTCTGTTGTTGTAGGGCCGTTTGAAGTTGGATAAGCTTAGACAGACGGGAAATCAGCAAGACAGATCGTTTCTTGTAGTATGGACAAACCTCTGTCCTCTTTTTTTCCTGCCTTCCTTCTATTTCCTTAATCTGACCTTCCACTCTTTTGCTATTTTCCCGTGTTAGCAGCTCATTATCATAATTAATTGAAGAAAGACCGACATTTCACCTTGAATGAAGTCAAGACGGGTCTCAATATTAGTCTTTGCTTCAGCTTGATCTTGCTGGACTAGTACAGGCCCAACTAACTTGTAAACCGTATTTTCTGGCTTTAATTGAGCAAATTCCTGTAATTCGAAGAAATGAAGTAAGTGTCTAAAAAATGGGCATCAAAGTCTTGCCTTTTTGACCAGTTCATTCTCTGCAAGTTGAGCATCTAGTTGTTGTCGTGCTTCAATTGCGTTGGCTAGGTCTACCTGCAATTTCTGGAAGTCTTGAGATGCTTCCTGCAATTTGCCTTCCAAAGACATTTTGGTGAAAGCGATTCAGGTTTTGTTGATTAGACCTTTTTGGGACCTTGATGATCTCATCTTGTATAATAGCCATCATCTAGTATGAGCCTGTACAAAGCGAGGGTTTTGCGTAATTTTTCTCCGCTTTGCACACGACGTGTATCACAATCTCCGGTTGTCATTGACTGGTCAAAGGTGGATAAACCCGACGCCGTATTTCAGCCATTTGCGAGTCGTAGATCAGTTGTCTACGGTATCAAGGGTATTGTATCTTCTTCTCAACCATTGGCAACGGAAGCTGGTTTGGAAATTCTCAGAAAAGGAGGGAATGCTGGTATACATGACTTTGCGCTCTGTAAATCGTTGATCTTATACTAACTTCTGCAATGTCAAGCCGACGCTGCTGTCGCAACTTCTGCCGCTTTGAACACCACGGAGCCTAGTTCCTGTGGGATTGGGGGGTCTGTCGTCTTGTTACCCTGTTATGCCTAAACCTGAAATGAATAACAGGGACGCTTTTTGTTTGTTTTATGATGCCAAATCCAAGGAAGTGAAAGGCTTGAATGGTTCTGGTCGGGCACCAGCAAAGCTATCTATCGAATATATGCTTTCTCGAGGGATAAGAGGACGAATTCCCTCGACAGATATCAATGCTGTAACAGTCCCCGGTCTGTCTCTAATTTATTCGAAATGTTGTCCTGATTCAATGCTTATAAAGTCCAATAGGCGCTGCCGCTGCGTGGATAGATACAATTGAGGAGTTCGGGAGTGGTAATGTTACACTCGCGGAAATATTCGAACCCGCCATCCGTTTGGCCGAGGAAGGGTGGGTATGCAATGAATACTACTCTTTGTTGGGTCAACTGAATACAAATGTTATCAGGGCTCCCGTTTCTGAGATTAACAGTCATGTAGTAAGCTATTGTTGCACTAGTGGTGTCGTCCTTTCTTACTGATCCGTGTCAAGTGGCAACAATCTGAGGTGCGATGATTCAGTATTTTTTATTTATTCAATTAAAAGTTCAATTAGGACTTGTTAAGGACTGCGTCTCCTGATGGCAATGACATGCTCCTCAATGGCAAGGCTCCTTTACCAGGTCAGGTAATGAAGTTTCCAAAGCTGGCAAACACGTTCCGGGAACTAGTTATGCATGGGAAAGATGGCTTCTATAAAGGTCGCATCGCGAAAGCAATTGTTGACCTAATCAAGAGCAGGGGTGGTATGATGGAACTAGATGATCTAGCAAAACACCAAACAGCCATTGTGAAGCCAATCAAGTACACCTATGCGAAAGATGTTACTGTCTACGAGGTATTTTCTATTCAAGATTGGTCTACATCTCCTACAGGATCTTTACCCCCATCAGTGTCCTCCGAATGGACAAGGAATCACTGCATTGCTGGCTTTGGGCATCATAGAGAACATCCAAGAACAGGGGCTCTCACGACCTCTTGGGGAGATGAAGCATAACTCAGCAGAATATTGCCATTTACTTATAGAAGCCTTACGGTGCGCCACAATGACCCGTATTGGAATGTTCTGATTTATGTGTCCCGCTGTCATGATCAGTTTGGCTTTTGTTGGTGAGGCCCCTATGAGCATCGTGGTTCAAACCACTCACGACACACCAGATAGTCAATACTACGTTACGGATCCTAATTTCCGGCATGTTCCAGAAGAACTTTTGAGCAAGGCAGGTTCATCTTTATTCAAATTAGTTGGACATCGAATCTGATTCGCTAATGTAGGAATATCTGACTTCCAGGGCTCGCTTGTTTAATCCAGAACGAACCAACCCCTCGGTTGTTCATGTAACTGGGTCCATTTCGGTTCTCACCACCTATTTTTAATCCAATATCCAGGGAAACCCAGTCCATTCATCCGATACAGTCTATTTTTCAGGCATGCTCGTCGCTTCTTATTGCAAAGTTCTGCATTTACGGAAGTACAGTGACCGATCAGTGGGGCAATGCCTGTAGCTACATCCAGAGTATTTCTGCAGGCCCTTTTGCCACTGGCGGTATACATTTTCACCCAAATATCTTATTCTCTCTCATTTTCATTTACCTAGCGATCCCCGAGGGATGTGGATTCACACTCCAAAGTCGAGGGTCTGCGTTTTCTCTCGACGGAAGTCATCCAAATGCCCTCGAGGTAAGTGGTAATATTCGGTCTGAATCTAAGCTATTTCGATAATAAACGAAACCACAGGGAGGAAAACGTCCATACCATACCATCATACCAGCGCTCGTGACAAGATGTGGTGACCTCTTCCTTAGCTATGGTGTTATGGGTGGGTTCATGCAACCTCAAGGACAGGTGCAAGTTTTGTTAAATATCCTCCGAGGGTTTACGGCCCAAACTGCCCTGGACGCTCCTCGATTTTGCATATCTCCGGGAAGTCCAGACATCGAAAGGAGAGACAGCAGCTTTGCTGGGGACATTATCAGCGAAATATACTTCGAAAACGACTTTTCAAATGAAACAATCAATACTCTGAGAGGTTAGTTTTCGATTACGAGACGCATAGACTAATGTTGAATGTATCTAATAGAAATGGGTCATGATATTAGAATTGTCACTGGCTTCAATCGGGGCAAGATGGGCAGAGGTCAGGTCATTCAGAAGTTGAGAGATCCATCCGGGATGCTTGTTTGGGCTGCAGGATCAGATCCTCGAGCTGATGGGCATGCCGCGGCGCACATATGATGTTCTTTGTGTGTTCTACATCCTCCTTTGCCGCTCACTTCCGACTAAAGATGGTCATCTAGTTAGGATGTATTCAGCGCAATTAAAAATGGTACTTACGAGCTTGATTTTGTCTGTATTCACGAAGTTCTTTTGTTTGATCAGGACCGTCAATTTTTCCCCACCCCGGCAATGGAATGACAATGGCTGTGGCGTTATCATCACCCCCGAGATCTTGAGAGAAGCCTAAGATACGGTCTGCCGCAGTTTTAGGATCAGGTGCACCTCGTGCAAGATCCACAATTTCTTGATCAGACAAGATGGATGAAATTCCGTCGGATACCAGAACAATGCAAGCCCATTCATTTCCTACATAATCGATTGTGACATGGCACCACTTTAAGAAGATGCGTAAACTTACCATGGAGAAGTTTGGTCCGAACCTCCGGTTCAGGCGTCACCCCCGATGCTTTGAATCGTAAATCACCCAAACTGAATGTGCCAGACAATTATCAGAAGTATCGCAGAATGGTGTCAACGAAAGATACCTTCGTGTGTTTTCCAATGCACCCATCCACCTGAGAAGTTGTTATACCGATGATAGTAGAAAAAAGTTTGCGACTTGAAATACCTAGCCTCTCCATATGAATCCGTAATGAGAGAAGATCCCATCGTCCTTCGCAGCCGGATACTCTCAACTCGTGCATCAGCGTGGTGTCTTTCAGTCATCGGGAAGACTTGATTATTTTTCGTTGCAGCTACCATCACCCTCGTGTCTCTGCACAATATTCTGAGATCAAATTCACAACAACATTGTAACCCACTTACCCACAATGAGCTACCGTTAGCGAAATTTCCTTAGCAGAGAAAAATGGCGTTGAAGGCGCGTCGAGGGACTGCAGAATTACGACGGACGCTGTTGCCCCACATGTTTCGGCGGTGTTATCAACGGAGGACAGATTTTTATCGACCTGCAATAAAAAGATCAGTTTAAGCTAGTCGAAGGAACAGGTCATACTTCAAAGAAGGCGAGCGTTGCGCGGGCCTCAATATCCATCTCCTCGGCATGCCCTTCTTTTAGCCAAGGGATTAGAGCTCCACCCTTAAACCGTTTAAAGTAACCGCCAATCTCTTTAATCCACTTGAACAGCTCTGGAATCAGAGATTTGTCGACAGATTCGAACAGACCATGTAGTTCCTGTCGCAGATATTGCGCAACAGCAGAGCCACCATGTCTTCACAAGTCAAACACAAATTGATACAGAAAAGGTGGATGGATAACGAACCCGTCGTAAAGACCAACGTAAACGACTTGGGTTGAGAGCTGTTCTCCAACTAAACTGGGGTCCCAGTCAATTCCATGGAATTTCTTCAAGCCCAGCTGCAGTTCTTCTGGATTAAGGGATAGTGTCGCAAAGGAGTAGAAATCTTCCTGATGTCTGTTAGCCAGGGATGAGTGATGGAACGATAAGTTGAAGGAATGCCCACTGACGACCTGTTTCCTCGAGAATTGGCGACTCCAATAACCTTGGGTGAGACGAGAGGTATTCTTGCAGTACCACCTACGTTGAAGATTGATACATTCGTAAACCAGGAAATCGGACAGCAACGAACCTGGCACAGCAACACGAACATAGTCATGATATCTAGCAATATTAATACGACCTGGAAGAGCAGAAAATTTGTGTTTAAGGAGCCTGTAGGCCATTAATCGCGTCCTCTGAACTTCTAACAGACAGAGGACATCACTAAAGAAATGGCAGACGGGAAATAAGTCCAAAACCGAGTATGATAGGTACTGGCAGCTATCAACAACGTACAACCTAAATGCATCACCTCAGTGACCGTCCATGAACTAACACATAGACCAGTATCAGGAAATGGGAGCTAGACAGTCGCTCCCAAGGATAACCGTGCAGGACAAAGCGATTTTGGAGTGAGTTCAGTCGTTTCCCTTGCTTTGATATTTCTGATATCACCCGAGTCTTAAGCTACAACGAGATAACTTAAAGCAATATCAGAAAAAGGCATTTTCTCATCGTTTTTGTGAACTTAAGCAGCCTCTTAACGGTAGTCGTCCAGGTTCAGGGGATATTAGACCGCGAACATGCTATTGCCAAGGCTCAATTGGCGGCTGGTCAGAAAGATCGTGCATTAATTGCTCTGCGCCGAAGGAAGTATCAACAGAGCCTGTTAACGAGAACTGACCAACAACTGGAAAACTTGGAACAACTTGTGTGTGTTTCGGTATTATCAACATTCCTGTTCTCAGATTTGGGCTTAGGTTTCAACTATTGAATTCTCCCTAGTTCAAGTGTCCGTGTTTCATGGTTTAAGGCAAGGGAATGAGGTGTTGAAAGAGATACAGAAGGAATTAAACCTTGAGAGTGTCGAGAAACTCTTGGAGGAGACGGCAGAAGCTCGTGAATATCAAAGGGTAAGCTTGCGTAGGCATTGGACAGTTGATTCTTATATTTATTTCATAGGAAGTAAGCGAAATGCTTGCCAACACTTTAACACTGGATGACGAAGAGGAGGTTCAGGAAGAGCTACGCGCCATACAAGAAGGCATCGTAGATAAGACAACGACCATCGATTTGCCCTCGGTGCCTACAATCGAACCAGTGCAGAGTATCAAAGGTAAGATGAAGTTTCGTTTCTTCTTCGCCGAGTTCTCTAAGCGTTGCACCAGAATCGGAGCCAGCAACCAACAAAATTGCTGTTCAAATGTAGCAGAGTCATATATCGTATGTTACATCTAGTATATAATGCAAATCCCGATCTACCATGCGTCGAAGTTTCCGAAACCAATCTTCTGTTTCTTTTTGATTGTATCTCCTTCACCGCTTTCTCCTATGTTTATACCCTCCTGTGGCCGCTTCAGGTTTAAGTATTTCCCTACACCTCCGCCACCTCTTCCGGAATTTAATGCAGAATTTTGTGAACCAACCTTGGTTCCAAACCAATTTATATCGTCTTTCGGTTTTTCGTTAACCGGAGAGGCACCTTTTTCTTTCTCAACCTTTTTTGCGAGCCGCTTCTTGTAATCTTCAAAGGGGTCCTGGTAACTAGAAGCAAATTCACGAAGCAGAACAAAAAACTAGGTTGCAGAATGCTTACATGACAACTTCAGTTATTCGAACAATTTTTGCTGGCCTATCAGTGCCTGGTTTGACGGGAATTTTCCCAAGAGCGTCTAAAACGTCTTCGCCGCCCACGAGTTTCCCAAATACTGTGTGCTTCTTGTCAAGATGAGGCGTAGCTTTGAATGTGATGTAAAATTGCGAGCTGCGAAAAGCTCGTCAGAATGAAAGAAAGGAGACAAAACAAAAATACGCACCCATTCGTATTTGCACCTTTGTTGGCCATAGCTACAATTCCTCTGCTATCGTGTTTGGCGGCCCCCTTGAGGTCGTGTTCATCGCGAAATGTTGTGCCCCAATAAGATTCACCACCAGTGCCTGTCCCAGTAGGATCACCAGTTTGGATCTAGTCAGGAAGAGATGAATAGTTTCTAGACCAGTTGATGTAAAGATAGTCACCATGAATTCGGGAACTAGCCTATGGAACAGACAATTGTTGTATTTTCCAGCTCGAGCGAGCATTAAGAAGTTATAGCAGGTCTTCGGGGCCTGCAAATGGTAAGGTGTATATTTGATATTTTCGACGTAAATTGAATCAAACCTTTTCGCAATACAGCTCCAAATTCAGGCTTGCACTGCCAAGGTTAGTCACTACACGGACATATGCACGTCGTCTCCCAACGTCCTTTTCCTTTCCTTTACCTTTCAATGGTTTTGAAATGTCCTCAAACATCAATTCTTCCTGAACGATACTGTGAGCAATTCTTTATCATACTTCATCTGTTTTTGCATACCTCGTCCCAAAGCAATTTCGAGCTGCCAACTTCTGATCTATCAACAGACGTCGACGTCAATGATGCTCCCGCCATTCCACTTGAATAGGGAGAGATGTTCCCTGTAACTCGTTAGAGAAGAGGATATGTCGCATGTTTTAAAAACTTACAGGGCACGGCTTTCACGGCAGCAATAACAGGTGATGCGGCTGGCTTAGTTGTAGCATCTTTGGATTGGGCAGCCTTTGCTACGGCGCTTAAGATAGGAACTGAGGCAGGTGGGAGACCATGAGGGTTCTGCAAAGTGATAACATCTGTCCTACAAAGGAAATGATTAAGGGAAGTATACAAAAGAAAAAGGCTGTAGAAGAACTTTTTAACTGGAACGTCGGCAACCAAGTCCCTTCCCCCCTTGATGCTATCCGCAAGAAATACATTCCCAGTGGTAGAGATTGCCACGATGTGTGAATGCTCGCTGAAGGGTTTAAAAGAGATAGGGTCATGAATTTCGCCAGTTGCTTCCTTTCGTGAGTAGTGAAGTATAATTAAGTCCGACGGGGAAAGAGGCTCTTTCGTGATAGGATTCGTGTTGTCATGCTGCCTGTGGTCATAAAGTGCAGTTTCAACTTGGATGAATTAGAAGAAACGAGGTGACGCACTTTAGCCATGGAATGATGTTGACCAATTCGAATACATTCCCGGTTCCATCTGCATTTCTCGCACAGACGGGATGCGTAAATGGCTGGAATGAGAGTGCACAGCAGTCAAATGGCGTTCGTGCACCCGGATGCGGTGCCTCGGATTTCCTACAAACTAAATGGATAATAGTTTCTCTTAAAAATCAAGCTGAACTCACGCCTTGTAACCTCTGGATGAAGAATGTGAGCCATGAAGACCAGCATGCTCGTCGTGTGTGATATAGAGCTTGTTCGAGTTGCCGTGTCCCATCGTGGTTCAAAGCCAAGGCGCGTGGTACGGTCCGTTCCTCCCAAATTTTGTTGATCACCACAGCTCTGGTCAGGACGTACGCGTCCCAGCGACATGCTCAGACAGGTTTCACGGCCAACAACCCTCATCTTGCTAGAACAGCTCACACCGAGTCTTGTCACTAGGGCTCGAGCGTTCTCCCACTCAGCCTTCACCTCAGATCCACTTCTCAAGCTGCAAGATGGACCTCTCATTCAGAGTAGGATCCGGGAAAAAATCATGGCTCAAACTCAGTCGAGACGCGCCCTTCTCAAGGTCACGAAAGATAAATTCAATACTGCTCTCGCAGAAATCGGAATGGCTGTCAAAAGGAAAGACTTAATTACTGCTCTACAACTTTGGCAGGGACTTGAGGACCACCGGAAGACTCTCAGCGATAGTGAAGCTTGTCGCTTGCCAGACTCAGCGATACGGGAATTACACAACCTTTTCATGTCGCACTCTCTTTCCGGAATGGCGTCTCATTCCTGGGCGGACGCCATGACGAAAACAGCGAAAGACTTTGCATTGCAGGCAGCAAAGTATTACTCTGCAGAGGCGTTTTCGATGCTTATGGTGTTCTACATCAAGTCAGGGGACTCTCAAGCAGTTCTTCGTCTTTACGACGAGTATTGTCAGACCCTCGATGCCGAAGATGTTGCACCTCCACCCTCCCAAGTGGAGGAGGAATCTTCTTTGGCTCTTTTGGAAGAAAACGAATACGAATTAGAACGCGTTAATCCGGGACAAGCTTTGGTCGTCATCGGGGCAGTAACCGCGCATGCGATGAACGACTCTTTCAAGGCGGCTCTGGACGCCCATAAGTCATTCGGCGTCACTATTCGAGCTCATCATAAAAAAAAATTCCTTCGCTACCTCCAGGATAATGGACCTCTGTCGAAAAAGGTCAAGTTCTACTTGGATCGCCTCATTGTTGCTTCTCTGGTCAATCGTCCCCCTTCACTGTCTCGTCATGTCATGAATATGGGTCATCCTAAAGCCGTCTCAGATTTGCTTTCGTTTTACCGCAAAATTATAGGTGGTATATTTGGTGAAGAACCTTACATAGCTGCACACCCTTCTACACTATCAGAGTCGAAATTAGTGTCAATGACGGAATCCGGGTGGACGAGCTTCCAAACATCATTTATTCGGTGTGAACGCATCGACCTTGCCGCCAAGGTGTGGGATGACCTCGCAGAGGCAGGAATTAAGCCTGGTGTATCGATGTGGACAGGACTCTTGGACACCTACGCAGACCTCCGGAATTCCAAACAAGCGATGGCTACATGGAACATGATGCTCCACCAAGACGTCTTGCCCGATCATTTATCGTATCGTGCCGTGGTATCAGCCCTTTTCGACGACGGCAACGCCATTGCAGCTCTTGAACGTTTCAAGGAGTATCAGAATGTATTGGGCGGTCGTGATGGGCTCGGAATTCCCGTTTATAACACGGTATTACGTGGCCTACTCCGTATAAACCGATTCGACGACGCATCTGGCTTATTGAAAGATATGCAGAGTCATGGACCTGAACCTGATCTATTCTCTTACAATACATTCCTTGGCTACTACGGACGTCAAAAGGACTTCAAGGGACTTGCGGATATACTCTCGCGGATGTCAACAGCCAAGATCCAGGGAGACGTGGTTACTTTCTCTACCATTCTTTCAGCATTGCTCTCAGTTGGCAGAAAAGACGCTTCGACGACAATTATGAGCCTTATGCGTAAGCAAGGGATCAAGCCAAATGTCGCAACATATACTGCAGTCATCGATAGTCAGATGCGTGAGCAGACGCAGGCAAACTTTGACGCAGCGCTTGCTTTACTGGATAAAATGGAGAAGGACGATGGTATCAAGCCAAACGAAGTGACATACACTGCGATACTTGCAGGCTTATATCGGGCTCAATGGCTATCACGCGAGAAGGCCGACTCAATCCGCAAGGAGATCGTAGTGAAAATGCGAGGGAAAGGAGTAACATTCCGACTACCAACCTACCACATTCTCATTCGTGCGGCCTTGGATTCTCCAGATGAGATGGCGTATATGGACGCTCTTGGACTAATTCAGGAGATGAAAAATAATGGGATTCCACGAGTGGGCAATACATGGTATATTTTGCTTGGTGGACTTATGACGCGGGGATTGTGGGAGGTAGCATATGAAATGGCGGGGACAATCCTGGGTTCGGGACATGAACCTAATGTGACGTTGAGGAATATGATACACCAGATCCACAGGCAGCACAAAATAAATACAACATTATAATGAAAAACGCCGCATTACTCACTAAAGATTGCATTATGTTCCCCGTTTCTCGCCGAAAAAGAAGGCTTTACCAAGACCTAACCGTAGATATCTCCCATATGCTATTGACCTTGAGCTAGATAATGTGTAGATTGCAAGAATGACGAACCTAAATGACTAAACCGCCTCCCCAACCATTTGCCGAAAAGCGGCAGAATAACCACCGAAAGAAGCTGTTGTAGCTGGTGGAGACTTTCTTCCCATTCACGTTGTGCTATCCGGTATTCCTCGTCTGAATCATAAGAAGATGTTGAAGAGGTATCGTCGTCGACGGAGTGCAGCGATGAGGGCATGGAACAAAGAACGCGCTTAAAAGAACGTGATCACGGCGTCTGTTCCAAATTTGATCAGCGACTGTGTTCCACTAGTACGATGGGCTAAAATGTTAAACGTTAGACTTTTACCTCTCTTTGTAACTACCATTGCCAGACATGCCAGATGCCTCTGTACGTCGGAGGCTCGTTGGTCAACCCCTTTTATATGGTATCTCTGTCTTTGCCAGTCTCGGAGTTTTCTTGGTATGTCTTATATCTTGTGTTTTTGAATGTTTCTCATCCTGTTATTGCCCTGGTGTAGTTCGGATATGACCAAGGGTATGCAACTTTACATTAAGAAAATACACTCCTCTAACAATTTATGTTTCAGAGTCATGAGTGGAATCATCACCGGTCATTACTTTCAAAAGTATTTTGACAATCCATCAGCTTTGGATCTTGGCACAATGGTCGCCGTTCTTGAGATCGGGGCGTTTGGTGGGTAGAATTGGTTTTTAATATATACCTTATATTCTTACCCAGTTGTCTATAGTCACCTCCATCGCTGCTGGACGAGTTGGCGACATCATCGGCAGGAGGGGAACGCTATTTATTGGCGCAATTATCTTCACTATTGGTGGTGCAATTCAGACTTTCACCGTTGGCTTCTGGAGCATGGTTTTAGGACGTATTGTTAGTGGTTTTGGTGTTGGACTTCTTTCGTGAGTCCTCTTTTTCTTTTGCCATTAACTTTGGTACGATTATTCCCTCTATTTTTGTACAGAACCATTGTCCCTATCTACCAGAGTGAAATCTCTCCTCCAAAACACGTGGGACTATCAAGAAAATTTCTGGAAATTATACTCATACTCTACACAGCGTGGTGCATTAGCATGCATGGAATTTACAGGAAACATTGTCGGATATTCATCTTCGGTTGTATGTGGGCATTTTCTTGAAGCCAAATCTGTTATATCAATTTCTCTTCAGTGGACAGATTACTTCTGCTCTTTCATAGAGAGCGATTTTTCATGGCGAATACCCCTCTTCGTCCAATGTGTCATTGGATCGCTTCTTGCTGCTGGTTCCATTTTTCTCCCTGAGAGTCCAAGGTGACACATATTTTATTTGGGACTCTGCAACCCGTTTCCACGACTTTTTTTAGATGGCTTATCGACACTGGGAAGGAATCGGCTGGCATGCAAGTTATCGCCGACCTTCAGGGTGGAGACTCCAACAATCCGGTAGCACTCGCCGAGTTCGAAGAGATTAAAGATAAAGTTATGGAAGACGTAAGTAGGCAATACATTCTCATCTAGTCATCGATGGTTCAGCTTTCATTTCGGTACAGCGTGCCTCTGGTGAAGCCCGGAGCTATGGCCTGATGTGGAGAAAGTACAGGCGACGTGTGTTATTGGCAATGTCTTCGCAAGCTTTTGCGCAACTTGTGAGCGTTCGTTGTCATGTGTGAATTATGCTGGTATGAATCATCAATCTTAATTTTACAGAATGGAATCAATGGTGAGGTTTATTGGGGTTCTTTGGTCTTGTTATGAAACTGACATATTGTCAATCATCTTTCAGTAATTTCGTATTATGCTCGTACGTTTTTGTTGTTACTTCATTCAATGGTTCTAATTTTGTTATCGCCTCTAAAGCTCGTGTCTTCGAAGGTAAAATATGACCCCCACTTGATGTGTCTGTGAAACTGACAAACGAGCAGAGGCCGGATGGGTTGGCCGTCAAGCAATTCTCATGACCGGCATTAACTCCATCATCTATGTTCTCAGTACGATACCAACGTGATCATCTTTAATTTCTTCTATCACCAGGGAACTTCTACTGACTCAGTTTCCATCAGTTGGTACTTAGTTGACCGATGGGGCCGGCGAGCAATTTTATTGTCCGGAGCAGTCGTCGTGAGTCGCAACTTCTTTCGTCTTCACCCCGTGATTTAATAAAATGCCATAGATGGCAGCGGCATTAGTTGCAACAGGCTGGTGGATGTACATTAATGTCCCACAAACTCCGAATGCTGTCGTCTTATGCGTCATTATTTTCAATGCTGCTTTCGGGTACAGGTAGGTTTTTACTCGCCTTCTTGTTATTTTTACCGACGTTAATTCATGGCCGCAGTTGGGGTCCGATACCATGGTTGTACCCTCCTGAGGTGTGTGTGCTACGAAAAGTAAATTAAACCTCAAAAATTGGAGTTGATAGAAAAAAACGTAGATTATGCCACTCAACGTCCGCGCAAAAGGTGTTTCACTTTCGACTGCCACGAACTGGGCATTCAATTGGATTGTTGGGGAAATGACGCCTTACCTTCAAGAACGGATCGAATGGCGTTTGTACCCTATGCACGGGTTCTTTTGTGTTTGCAGTTTTGTGTTGGTTTACTTTCGTGAGTTGGACTATGTTTTTACTTTTGCTTTTTACTTTTGCCTCATTGCATATCTACCCTGCGCCACAGTGTATCCAGAGACGAAGGGCGTGCCACTTGAAGAAATGGATACCGTCTTTGGAGAAGGTGCGTTTTATTATTATTACTTGCTCAAGCTTCTATCGACGTCAACCTTTCCTTTATCGTGGCTTTATCAAACACTCGCTGCCGTGACTTCAGAACTTCGAGAAGAACAGCTAGACGACGAGTCGGAAGAGGCAGTTTCTTTCTTACAACGTCGACGTCGCCCAAGAAGAGATAGTGATGGAGAGAAGTCAACAAGTCGAATAGCATGGGTTTCGAGATTATTTGGAAGTGGCCGGCGACCTAGGGACTATCAGCCTATTGCTCCCAACGCCTAGAAATATCTCTTATTCGGTTTGCTTCTAGAATAATTATTACGTAGACCATTAATCGATATTAATCATAAATCTTGCTTTTTGGTAACTTGGCCAATTTGCACGTGATTTGCATATGAAATTTCTGCTTCTTCCTTTCATAGCGCGTCAAAGCGTGTGTCGTCGATCATGGAACCTTCGGAATGGTGCTGGTTTTGCACATGAACGTGTTATGCGCCAGATGAGCGTAGGCCGAACATTACAAGGTGAAACTACGGCAGCGGTGACAGAAGAGACGCCGCAAGTCAGTAAACAAAGTAATGTGACGGCAGACCAAGCACAAGCACACCCCTCAGGTTTACACGTTTCGCATGGAACCACGACTCCCGTCTATCACGATCTTTATGATTTAGAAAGGAGGGTTGGACCCTCTTTGAGTGCTGTATCCTTCAGGTCGGCTGGGATTGAACCTGGTTTTCTGAAAGCGCTCAGGAGGGCATTTCCGCATGTCCAACGGCCGACCACCATCCAAGCGAAATTGATTGCGGAGATATTAGGTGGAAGGGATATTCTGCTGAAAGATGATACTGGGTCTGGGAAGTATGTCCGCAAGATCTATATTCTAAATGAAAGGATTGACAGATAAATCCTTAGGTCTTTTGGATTAGTGCTTGGACTACTTTGTAAACCACGGATTGTACTCGAAGAGAAGGGACAAGATGATAAGAAGATGCTGAGACATGTAGTAACGTCCATTTTCATAGTGCCTCACAAAGACTTGGCCTACCAACTGTCGCACTGGATTGAGCGGATTGTTGGCCACTTGCACCCACAACCCAAGCTCGAATCGATTGTACAGGTACTTGTGCGTGACTCTGGAAAATCACATGAGAAGCTGGTGGCGGAACTAAAGGAGATGGCGCCTCATATCCTCATTTGCACGCCCCAGGCCTTTCTGGAAGTGCACAAAATAAATAAGGAAGCGCTTCAGTTGGAGACGTTGAGTACGGTTGTGGTTGACGAGGTGGATTATTTAGTGCCAACGGTGGCTAGGAAGGACCCAGGAAAGTCGTATCGGAAAGCTTATGAGAAGGCTCTGAAGAAACTGCGGATGCACCCTGGGCCGACGAGGGAAGTTCTAGATATCATTTACGCCAGGCGGAAGGAGCTTTGGGAGAACCCGTACAGTCCTCAAGAAGATGTCGAGCAGAGGTATAATTCGGTTGAGGAGTGGCGGAATGATGTGGAGGCGGAGGAGGAAATTCCGCAACTTATTTTGTCTAGTGCGACACTTCGGGTGCATTTGAAAGACTATTTGTTTGAGGAAATTGGGTGGCTGAATGGGTTTAATTTGGTGAAGATTGTTGCGGAGAATGGTGTGCCTAGGGTAGAAGGAGGCGGATTGGTATCGGAGGCGGATGAGGGAGCAGAGAAAAAGAAATTTAAAAGAGGAAATATCGAGCATTCTATTCTTGTTGTCTCGGATACGGGGGTAGAAAACGTGGAAGGTGCCATCGAAGGACAACCCGAGGAAACGAATGAGATACGAGAAGCCGAGGAAGAAGCGGAGGAAGGTGGAGAAGAGAATAGACTAGATGAATATTACGATGAAAGTAAGCCGGATTCTGTCAAAGAGGCTCTTTTGGCTGATTATGTATGGATATTAGAATATGACACGACTCCGTCTCCATTCAATCCTGCTAACTTGGAGGCAATCACAACGGCGTTTGCGCTTGATGTACCGTCGTCTGGGTTGTTGGTGATACCGTCATCTGCACCAGTTAAACGGACCGTGTATGAACTACGGTTGATGGGAGTGAACGCGCACGCGCTTGATCTGCTGAAGAACAAGGCGCACTTACTAAACGATGGTGAGGACGTACGACGGGCGAATCCGACGTTGTTGGTGGCAACTCTTGCCACGACCCGAGGACTGGATCTGCCTGGTTTGACACATGTATTCGTGCTGGGCATTCCAGAAGGGCCGTCAGTTACGGGCCGGTCCGTTGATGCATATCTGCACCTTGCAGGACGTGTAGGTCGGTTCGGACGGGCGGGGAAAGTGGTTTCGGTCGTAGAAGAAGCTGAAGCGGCAAAGATGGTCCGTATATTCAAGTCAATCGGAGTGGAACCTGTACTATTTAAGCAGTTCATTTGACAAATGTGGAAATGCAGTGACATTATAACGTCACGTACCGTTCATACATATCACGCCCGGGCATTCATCAACCGCGGCTAACTATGTTCCTCTTCTTCTTCTAAGTAGTCTCTGGCCATCTGTTCCTCTGAGTCCTTTTCTAATGGTCTCCTTCTTCATTCTCCTCTTCCTCGCCGTCGCTGTTTTCGCCCAGCAGAGTTCCTCCCAGGCGGGTGGTAGTCTGTCAAGGTCATCCGCCTCTTTCTCGCTCTCGCTTTCCCTCACTACAGGTTCAGCCACCGTAACATTAGTGTCCACCGTGAGCAACCAGCCAACCCAAATCGTTACCGTACTCCCTGGTATCGTCAGCAATGTCACGTACACCATACTACCTTCTACCGCCGCCAATCAATCACCTTCGTCGACTGCTACGTCGGATCCATACATTCTAGTCCGTTTCATTATCATTGACATCGTTATCTTTGGCTCATTTCTATTCCTTCTACAAGGCAACTATTGTTGACCCAGCCTTTGCCGTTCTCGGCGTAATTCTCATCCTCACTGGTCTACCCTCCGCGTTTTGGGGTCACAAAAACAGATGGTAGACATCTATTAGTATCTATATATTGCATCTTTCTCTCACAACGCCACATTTGGACGCAGGACATCATTCTTTTTGATTGGATTCTATACACTTTCCCTCGTGTGCATCGTTCTCATTTTCAAGTTCGGCGTCATCCCTGCGATACATCCCCCTAGCCGAACAATTCGTGGCATGTTTATTCTCGCTTCCTCAGTAGCTGGTATTGTGGGTGGTGCCCTTTCAATTTTTTTCTGGAAAGGCGCGAGATACTGCATCGGGGCTTGGGGCGCTTTCGCTTTCGCTCTTTGGGTTCAATGTTTTCGAAACGGCGGCGTTATCAGACCAATCGGTTTCAGGTGGATTCTTTACATTGGTAACTATGCGTTTCTTTGACGTTCTTCTCCCATCCCACCAATCTTATTTGCTCCACCTAGGTTCTGGAGTCATTGGATTTTCACTTGCAACCATTCCAAAGGTGAATTGCAGCAATAACATCTTGATGCCATCAATTGCTCAATATAGCCACCCGTTAGATTCACTTCCATGTTCTCCTCGTCTCCACGGCAGTTGTTGGAGCTACTTCATTTATCCTTGGTGTCGATTGTTTCACCACTGCAGGCTTAAAGGAGGTTCGTTTATTTGATGTCAGATTGTGCAAATTGCTTCAATTGACACTGCAAAGTTTTATATATGGAATCTAGGGTTTCCTGACATGTTCCCCAAGTTTTCTGACAATGGCATCCAGTTTCCAGTCACGCAACAGATGGAGATCGAACTTGGTCTTATCGGAGCAGTAACTCTGATGGGAACAGCTGTTCAGCTGCGTATTCTCAAAGTTCTCCAGCAGAAGGTTCAAGAAATCGCCGAGGAGACGGGGCACTTCGATGAAGATGCCGAGGTCAAAGCCGCAGAAAGAATGAGTGATGTCAACCAGGAGCGAGATCTTTGGGAAAAAGATCATTCTGGCATTGGCAAACATGGAAGGAATGAAAGCAGTATTTCGTCTATGCCTTTGCTGAATAACCGCGAATCAGCCTCAATCCCATCTGAGGTTCACTGGGATGAAGGGCGGCAGCGCAACATCTCTGGGTTATCTGAATTCAAGGCGGCTCCAACGTCGGATGAAGACCTTCGGAGAGCTTCGAGGCACAGTCAGGTTCCCGGAGTTCTTCCAACATTGGATCTTGGGCATCGTATTCAAGAAGAGGTTCCGTCCAATTATATTGCCAAAGATGTCAAGGTTACAACCGCCGATCTGGAAAATTTGAAGCGCAAACAGGAGCTTTTGGCCGAAATTCAGACTATCCGTCGATCCATTGATATTCTGAAAACAGAGACGCCTGTTCCGTCATCTTCTGATCACTCACGAAGGCTCTCACTCGTTTCTGGAAGAACGGATGCTGTTCATACTCATTCTCGAGCACCAGACACGCGCGCGCGCGCACACTCCATGGAGTTGCTGTCGTTGACTCGTACGCATGGTGTCGTCTCCCGGCCGAATAGCCTGCCACTGAAGAACGACGATTGGGATAACTATATTCAGGAACGCAAGCTACTACAACCGCCTTCTGGTGTAACGCCTCCTATTATGACTACGCCCCTCCCAGTGCCTCGTCTTTCGGTAGCTCCTGCTATCCAAGAAGCATTGCAGCTCAGAAAGCGACGAGAGGGTGTTCTAGCAGGGAGTTCGGAATCATCAGGAGACGTTCCTCTGGTTCGGTTCGTGCAGCAGCAGCAGAAGGCAAATAATGCGCAAATCACGATCCTACCTCCTCGGCGGGCTTCTACCAGTGTTGTGGCGCCGATTATTCGGACTCGGACCTTTGAAGAGCTTAATGAAAGGCATAGAGAGAAATTGAGGGACATGCAGGCACCTTTGACGCAAGTAGAGAAGGAACAAGCTGATCTTGAAGCTGCAAAACGCAGGTGGGAACGGGCGAAAGCTGTTGAAAAGGAAGCCGTGGCCAGACGACAGGCGGTAAAGGCAGCAGCGCTGGAGAAAAGGAAAAAGGCGGGTAGTCCCGAGATGGGAGGAGAAAGAAGGTCCAGGGTGATTTCTTCCACCTCGAGGCGGCATGGACGGAGTTTAAGTGCTGATATGCTTGGAGGCGTTGGCACCTCGGGGCCTAATTCGAGGCGATTGAGTATGATGAAGGTGGAAGATTGGCAGCGATATCAGCATGAGACTGAAGTACCTGGCGGCGGCGGTTCGAAACAGGCTATGAGGCCTGAGGGACCTGTACCATTTCCCCATGAGTCGACACTTCGACCAGCACATCTGAGGCAGAAAAGCAGGGACAACATAAGTTGAAGTGCTGGAACATGGATATATGACATCTCTTTTTAACAGATATGATGGCATTATTGGTGGACGACATTTCATTAGTTTTTGGACGATTTTCCATTTATGTACATACATACATGCACTGTTTTGTTTTTTGCAGGACCTATCTACGATATATACAAACCATACGGAGCAATGGCATCAAAAAAAAAAGTTGCACGTTACGAAGTGACGCGAGTGACAGCGTGAGAAATGTGACTGTTCGGGATGTTACAAAACTCTCATGACGGAGGTGTGTTTTAGAAATTCCCACCCACGTCTTACTCTCACGGCCTGTAAGTTATGGCTCAGTCGACGGACTCTGCTCACGATCCCTTCTTTCTGACCAACCACCTCGACATGTCCTCCGTTCCCCCGGATGACAATCAAAATAACGAGTCTTCACGGTCAGAGTCGCCCGCACAGGCAAGTCTCTCTATTTTTTTTTTCCTTGAATCTTTCCAGCTGAGCAGGTTCTTACTCTTTCACACACTCTTAGGCCCATTCTGACCATGCATCGGCTCCCGCAAATCAGAACTCCCGCAACGCTTCTACCACTTCTTTGTCACGGACACCACCCCCAACCATTCCCGCTGTTGACCCGGCCATGTCGATACAAGCTATCTTGAGCGCGACTATTAAACCTGAAGGCGCGAATGGGCAGATTTCTGCTCAGGGATGGCCCGTTCCCGAACATCCAGCTACTACCACTCCTGGGTCTGTAACACAGGTTTGTATCTGTTTTGCTCTGTGTTTGCTCTGATCAATCATGTCAACAGACGTCGTCCAACAAGCGCAAGTTGGAAGATAGTGAGTCGGAAGATCCCCATAACAAGATTCGCCGCATCGTGCGCGACCACGTTCTCCAGGATCCTGCCCGAGTGATTCCAATGACAACAGTAATCTGTTTACACGCTGCGGTGGCTCAAAAGTCCTATGGAAGCGAGAAACGATTCCTTTGTCCGCCCCCTGTTGTGCACATTGAAGGCCCTCTTTGGCATATGCGTACGCAGCAGTTGGCAATGGCTGTTGTGTCCGAGAATGGAGAGCGGTCCTTTGTACAAAAATCAGCTATGGATAATAACATGACCTCGAGCTTCAAGTTTTTACATGTCACGGGAACTGCAAAAGCGAAGAGCTTCCAGCTTTCTTTGGATATTGCAGAACCCCCCCCTCCTTCACTTGGACCTGATGGCACTGATCCTACTCCTGGCAGAGTCTGGGCTTCTTTCGACTCGGCGCCTGTAACCATCATCTCAAAACCATCCAAGAAGACAGCCAAAACGCGCAACATCTCGTCTTGCATTCTCGCTGGTGGTCCTGTCTCGCTCTTCAATCGTATCAACTCGCAGACAGTTCGCACGAAGTACATGACGATCGATCATGCTCAGCTATGCGCGAGCAATGTGGCTTGGTCTGCGTTTAATGTGAACGTCGTTCGTAAGCCTGGAGCAACGGCTCTCGGTGAGTGTCATGTGACGAGAACCTTTGCATGTATGCTCATCAACCTTCGCTCATAGGCTTAAGTGGCCCACAGCCTGTCACATATGGATGCGAAATAGTCTTGTCAGATACTCATTCTGGTATCTCCACATCGCCACTGATCATCCGCAAAGTTGACAAAGGAAAGGTTATGTTGGAGGAGGGTGGACCTGTCAGCCAGATGCAGAAGATTGCGCTTCAGCGCGTCAATCCGGATGGTTCTCGACATTATCTATCAGCTGCGGGGCCTTTGCCTGGTACACCAGGGGTGATCGCTCCTCCGGCTCCGGGCATGTCATCTCAGGCTGGTACTCACCCGCTTCTTTTCCAATCCCCACGTGTTCGCGAAGAAATCAAGGATGGCTATCGCGTCGTTTGCGATGAAGTCGACGATTATCTCTGTTGGACTATTGTTGGTATTTGTATGTCCTCTCACATGTTTTGTCTTTTTCCGGTTCGATGACTGATTTCTTGGCCAGCAAAATTCCAATATACATTCTTTGACGCTTTTGGTCAAAATAACAATATACCTGAGCAACCGATCACGCCTTTCCCTACCCTTTTCACTGCCCCTATATACCGTTCTTCCAACCATCTCCTGGAGTTGACCGTTTCAAATTTCTTCTATGAGCATCCTACCACAAAACAGCAGACTTCTCTTGACGTCTACCTGGGCAACCTTGGACCTCTTAACCTCCGCGCTTTTCAAGCCAGTCCTCCCGGACCATTGACGAATGTGAACCCTTTCATTAGTGGAGCACCAGGTGGGCAGGTGATGACCCCACCTGCTGCCCCCATTTCTCCCGATGCTTCAGCAAGGTTCATGCCATCACCACTGCACACCATCGTTGTTGTAGAGTTGCCACCTTTGTCTGATATTCTGAAAGTTTTGCAGGATGACACAGTTCCTTCGGCCGCCACTGTTGCCGACACAAAGGGGCCAGCTCAAGAGGGAACCAGTGCTGATGGTGCCCGACTACCCCCTCCACCTCTATCTTTGGCAGGCCGAAGTCTTCCTTTACTCTTCATTCGTTCTTCTGACGGTATCGGGTATCATTCCGGGCGGACGGTGACTTGCGAGAATGTATTTCATGGCATGGACATTCCAACTGCTTCCCAGAATGGTGAAGGTTGGATTGCGGCTGCTCAAGCGGCGGCTGTCGCAGATGGTACTATACACGGATGGACGCTCAGGGTTCTGTAAAGTGAAAGGAACTACACTTTTTTCGTCATCTTTCCTTTTTTTTTTCTTTTTTTCCCTTTCCTGTTTATCCGTGCTTCGTTGTCTCATTTTTGGTATGTAATTGTGACTGTTGTCGATTTTGCTTTCCAATGACTGAATTACTGAATAAACATCTTTTTTTGGATTGGGTTGTACTACGAATAACCTAACATGGCATATCGTAATTCTGACTGGAATCAGAGAATCTGGCTACTTTCCTCTCCGTCTGAGGATCTCTTCCACTTCTTGTCTGTCAAGTTCGGACACTCCCACCAACTCTAGGACAGTGTCTTCCCAGGTTGGATCACTTGTTGCGCCAAAAGTAACTCGAGTGATTTTATCCCATGCATTTCCCTCCAGGGCAACAAGACGGGCTGCTTCGAGGACTTTGTTCCAGGGAGCCTGCACTCTTTGACGGCCACTTCCGAGCACATCTTCCACAGCAGCATAACACGTTTCTACCCACAACTCACACTCGGCGAAAATAGTCTTTCCTTCCTGCAAAGAAAAGTTACCCCGGTAGAGAATTTGGTGGTGCATGATATGCTCAGCGAGGTGCTTTACAATCCGACGATATAGAACGGTAAAAAGCATCGTGGGCAGCGTCGCACGGAGGAATCTGAGGTGTGAGGAAAGGAAGCTCATGGGAACAAGGAGTGTTTCTGATATTTCTAATTCGCTGGATTCCGTGGAGGGGCTAAAAAAATTTCGTGTCAGCCTTTTTCACGGTGACAAGATATTATCGAAAATCACTTATTTGACATCACTACATGGTGGGCACGCAGACCGCTTTCAACTTCAGTTGAGACGAGTTGTACAATCATATCTTGAGAACGAGTAACAATATCCTGGTAAAATGTCACCAATTTTTTGAAAATAGTTTCGCCTGCTGCTGACTCGTCCTCATTACTGAGGCTGGGAAGTAACGACGTCTTCTTTGCCCAGTTAAGGAGGATAGGGTCGGTTTTGAATTCGGCCCATAATTGCAGGAAGAACTTACAAAGAAATCAGTACCGTCTTCGAAGTAACACGGAATGGAACGGACCATCTCTTCACCCCACTGTTCAAGGCAGCCCTTCATATACTCTGCACTCAACAGAGCCTTGCACAAGCTATCAGACCCAGAAGTGCCACTCGTCCGTGCCCTTGGGTCGTCTTGATTCATAGGTTCCCGACTGTTGAAACCAAGGGCTCCAGGTACAGCGCGAACGAAGAGCGATGAAAGTGTTTCGAAAGCAGTCAACGATGATGTAATCCGTCCGTGATATGATTCTAGTAGATGAAGTTGAACGGTAATGAGAAAATGCGCCTTGTGGATAGCTCGTGGAAGTGGAGAATAACGATCTATGCAGCATTAGATATTTTTTTTGATTTGATGGTCATACAATAACTCGCCTGTGACTTGTTCGATCAATGATTTCACTCTTCTTGCTGAAACAGTGGGTCTTAAATCTCTTGACAAGCTGCCCAAATCAACCTCTTCAGATACAGTCCAAGCATCAGAGTCGTTGATGATAACATTATACTGGTCCTCCGCAACTATTGGGTAGGATTCAGACCGGGAAATAAACAGAACAAGTGGTAAGCACGTACACCGTTTCTCAGCAGCTAACCATATCTCGAACCAGTCCGCATTTCCGAGAATGACATCTGTGATACCCTCCCACTTCGATTCTTCGTCCTCCTTCGCAGCTGAAGTTCCTTCAAGCGAGAAGCCTTCTTCCAGTATAGCAGCATCGAAGGCTAAGGCTTCGTAAATCGTATGTGCCAGCAGGGATGGATGTTCGAGTAGCACTGGAAGCGATTTCCGTAGCTTTTTAGATAGCAATGGGAACAATAAAAGAGTAAATTCTCTCTGATGGCAAGTCAGTGTCGTAAATCATCGGAGAAAAACGAAAGATTTTGACCCAGGCTGATATTCTACCAAACTCTGTTTTCTCCAACAGCCTCTGAATAATATCGTCCATAAATGACTTGCACTCATGGCTGACATTTTGAATATGTGCAAAGTACCACTCGGGCTGATCTGCTATTAGTTGTGATCCCTGCAATGAAAGTGAGTTCCCACCTTCTCAAGCTTATTTGTTTGCCGTGATCCTTCGAAATGGTATTTGAAGCGTAATGCAATGGGCTGCATAAGGGCCTGAAGGGGATATAAACTGTCTATATCACCAGATGGAATTTCAACCTCTAATTCTCTGCCGCTGCATTGCAGTCAATAATTCAGTCCAACCTGGTATGAAATACACACGGACATGACTTGGAGCTTGAGTAATTTGAAGAACGAAGTTTCAAATGCCTTGCGTTTTTCTACCGATTGCGTTGAATAGTCGACCACGGCAGGCCAACCAATCGCCTCTGCAGCTGCTATCAAGTCACTGCACAGTTTAGTTGAAGTCCCTCGGATAATTTGAAGTGGTGACCAACCTGAAAAGTGACGCCTTAATATCCACCCACGCCTTCTCTTGAACATTTTCCAGGAAGCGGACCAAGTTAAGCTTCTGGTCTGATTCCAGCTTCAGTCTCGTGAACGAGTGCGAAACAGCGGCAACATATTCCTGCAAGGCTTTATAGCCTTTCATGGAATCCGTCGACAGGGACGCCGATTTACGGACCCTATCAACAGCCTCCTCGCTATATTGGAGACCAAATAAACAGCATGTTACTCGTTGGCAAAAAATGTTGCACACCTCAATTGTAACGCTCGTTGGATAACTTGGACATATTGTTTGATTGACGTCAATTCCGTTAAGTTGCGGTGAAGAGTTTCCAAATCTTCCAGTAAAAGCGGTTTCCTGTCTTCTTGATAATTCATTGGTACCAACTCGTTCGTCAAATCGGACAATTCGTCATTGAGTGAATGACGAAGAAGAGACAAATCCTGTGCAACTTCGAAGTTTTTCTGAACAGCTTGACGCGATTGTGTCAATAGGTTCTCCAGGTTTGATTTGGATGCAGACAACTAACTACCAACAATTATTGAGACAGGCTTGAAAATGAAGGAAGTATTGTGCGCACCTCCAAAGTGAGTTGTTCATAGCGCACACAAGCTTCTTGAACGAGAACGTCTATTTTTTCTAAGTCTTCGATTGACCGGAATTGAGAATCAAAGATATCTTTTGTTACTTCCTGCGATATCTCTTGCACAGGGGGTTGTAATAAGTTTCTGACTTGAGCTGCAGACATTGCCGATGGCTGAACTGTGCAAGCTCTGCGTGACATGTGATGTCATGAAAGGATATATTATATAATACATCTTCGGAGATTATGACTTGAAAAAGTTGTCTTGAAGAAACAACGCGCACTATCTGTGAAAGTGTGTTCGATTTTTATACAAGGCTCTCAGGAGGCAATGATCTCTCTCTTAGGCCAATGGACGAACTGCTGCACCATTGCCTTCGAGAACTAGCGTTTGACGGGGGTCTTGGTCGGTAAACTTTCAAAAGAAGACATGTTTTTAACTGAAGCTTCATTGTAGGTTCAAACGTATCTCGTTTAAGAGATTTTATATTTGGTTTCTATACCCATGCCAATGCACTTGATAACCAGAACCTGGACGACGCATTCTGCGCCTATGTATGGTCTCTTCTTATTCAACAACCAACCGTAATAGTTGGTATTGTCCCCGAAGGGATCACATCTGAAGTTTGGATTGCGCCGCAAGTGAGCGCGAAGCGGAAGGCCACAGCCCGAGGTGAAGATGTGGACTCAATTCCGCCTCCGAAACTGGAAGTTATTTCTGAGCATAAATCAATATCATTAGGCGTCCTAAGGCAGAGATATGGGGAAAGGTTAAGAATAGCCGCAGAGCCTGACGCCATTTTTGCTGCTATTACGGGTACACATATCCGGGTCCGTCCTCTAGTTGTTTTATCCGCTTCAATGTCTTGATGCATCTTTCACAGTCCCCGAAGTTAAGTCCTATGGTATATACAGCCCTGCAAATAACTACAAGGGGAAGAGATAACGGAGTATCCGTGGTGGATCTTGGAAAACGATCTGGTTATGATCAAAAGACGTGTTTCTATTTAGTTCGACAGCTGTCGGAAATGGATCTTGTGTGAGTCGTTATTCTGTGTAGTCTTCAGGATGTTATAAAATTGCCATAGTGTGAAAGTTCGCCGAGGTGGCGTGGGCACACATTTCGTGATTCACAAACATTTTTATGATCGCAGTTCGTCCTGGAAAGCAATTCGCGAGGAGGAGGAGGAGGATGCGGACGAAAATGCCTCTGAAAACATTAAATCGTTGGATTTTACTTCAATAGACGCTCGTCATCTTTCCAGTTATCCTTTGATCAGCCGACGTGTCATCAAGCTGCTCCGTTTCTCAAAAAATCATATTCACACTTCCAAAGATATGCTTACAACACTAGTGCGCTCAATTTCTGTGTAATGATTTTTGGCTGATGATATGCAACTCTAGGGCTTTTCTAATCCGACCAAGACCGATCGTCGATTCTTCAAAACGAGGATCAACGAAATGATACAGCGAGGTCTTATAGAGAAAGTGATCGTCCCAAGCAAGCAGAAAAAATCATCTGTGAAATGCTTCCGACTGCTGAACGGTGATTCGAATGTTACGGGAGACGATGATTCTGTCTTGCCCGATGTTGAAAGTGATTTGGATGAGGCTGAATTTGGTAAAGCCTGTGGTCATGTATTCTCTCATAAAGGCTCATTGATGGTCGATGCATGAGTCAGATTTGCAGAATGGCATCAAATCCAACACCTCCGTGCACAAACAGATCATTAATCTGATCGAGGAATCGGGGACCAGGGGCCTGACTCTCAACGTAAGCTTATTCTGGTTAGTTAGAGGCTCCTGCAACTAAAGTGAAATTCTAGGATTTATCGTCTTCGTTGCACGAATTTGATAAACGCACAATTGAACTACTTCTGGCACGTTCCGAGAAGAGTTCCCCTCCTCCCAACCTGCTTGACCTTCACATAGTAGGTATCAGGGAATTTAATGGTCGTGAACGCCGTCACAGATACTACACTATTCAACACTATCGTCAATTTGTTAATGAAGAGGCATTGGACAATGACGCTGCAGGATTGAGTGACGTAGACCTAAGTCATGTTGGCGGCTTCGCTAGCATCGACGCCAATGCATTTTATGAAACGGAACAAGACATGGCCCGGTATACAGACTCTTTCAAGGCCAAGTACGACGTTTCGGAGACAAAGAAGAAGACTCGTGTATATAAGAACCCCATTCTTCCTGATGGCAATGTCAAAAGAGGTCGGCCGAGAAAACATGCTGCCGTGGAAAAGGACGATATAAGTACTCGTATCAAAGGAAAGCGGAAGGCCGAAGGGGATGCTGAGGATGAACGCAAGAGGCCGTTGAAGAAAGTTCGCATCATTGAAAATTCATCTCCTCCGCCACTTCGTGAGTTGCGTTCTCCGTGTCTTTGACAGTGAGCTAATTGACACGCTGCACAGCTGTCAAACGCGGTAGGGGGAGACCTCCAAAAACCTTAAAGACGTTGTCTAGCTCGAATGAGAAGGTTGTACTGTCTGTTGTGCAACGACATCGGAAAGTCATACCTTCGCCCGAGAAAGCTCAAGACCTCCAATTATTGACCACAAATAATGCAAATGAAGTGGCAGTACAGCCTGCGTCACGGGCCGACGTGTATCTGGACGACCAGATATCTTCACCCGGCGTGTTGCAGCCCCTTACAGCACAGTCATCAACAGAAGGCCCTTTTCCTTTGGATCCCGTTCTTGACACGAAATGTACTTTATCATCATCTGCCATCTTCACTGGACTGTATACGATTTCCCCGAGCAGCATTGAAGAACGAGAACCAGCTGAAAGTTCTTCGTCACTTCCAAACGAAACCATTTCCGGGGTTCAACATTTGGTAAGTTAGAGCGCGAAAGATTGTTGTGTCATGTGATTTACTTTTCTTTACAGCCCCCTGTATCAGCATCCAATAGTGATACCGCCAACCGGAAGGTAGAATCCCTCCAAGATTCTCTTGTCTTAAGGGCCAAGCCATCAGCCGTAAACCCCTCAGGCAATGCAAGTCGTGTCAATGTTTCGCATCTTCTAAGGGAAAACGAAATTATGCGACTGCTTGAGAAAGCCGGAGGCATTATCGCCGTCCATTCAAAGGAGTTCTACGAAAGTCACATTAACCTTCTCGAAGAGCTTTCTCAGGCAGGCGAACCGACCAGTGCGCCAGTCGGGACGAAAACTGATAAAAGGACCATGGTCTCCACATTTTCTACCCTCGAGAATAAAGGTCGCGTCAAGCAACTCAAATCCTCAATCCTAACTCCAGCGGGATTAAGTCGGCAAGCTAGCCTGGTTTACCTCCCTGACGTCCATGAAGCTCGCCTAAATGTGTTTCTACTTGAATTGGGCCGTGCTGCTCATCCACACTTGCCTCAATTGGATTCTTTCGTAAAAATTGATGAACAGTTGGAATTCGGGGCTGGCCCTTCGGTTTCAAGAGGAATACTCCCCCTCCAACTATTGCAGATGGAAGAAGCAGGGCACGATGAGAAAGAAAGATGGAGCAAAAATATCCGTAGAGCCAAGCAGCTGTTCACCCATGACGACTCCACGATCAGGGACGTTTTTCTGACGGAGAAGTCGACTTTAGCACAGTCATATGGCTTCATCATTGGCAAGGCGCTACGTAGTCGTCAATTACATCTCTCGGTCTTGGAAGCTTTTGAAAGTTGTGCACCCCCGCCCAATGTCGTGTCGAAGGAGAAAAGAATCGTTGAGATATCCTTTTTCCTCTACGATCTTCCTGTGGATCTATATTGTTCCCTGGTGGCGCCTCTCAATCACGACGAAAAGCTTTCAGCTTTGTTGGCAAATGATGGCAGTCGAAAGACTCCTATGCGTGACTTGCCCATGACGGTGCAGAACGTATTGCAAGTCGGAAGATCTCGAGCTCGGACACGTTTTCTGGATATGTTGGAAGTGCTCAGGGCACTTGACCTAGTCACGCCATTGCAACCATCGAAGTTATCTGCGCCCTTGATTACGTGTTCGCCTCATGACCAACATCCTACCGAGTTCGACGTTGCACCGTTAGAGGGGTGGACGATTAATACGCCTGCCGTCGCACCGTCTTATTGGTTGTTCCATGATTCGGCGCCTATCTATCTATGGGCTAGATCAGAGACTGATCCGCCCTTGTGGAAAAACGGATCCGTTTCACGACATCAAGATAGCATCGAATACTGGAAGGACCTGCAGAAAGCGTGCACAGATTCAGAGGCGTCTGTGGAAATCTTTGCTGAAGGTCGACCGGAAATTCTAGAATCAAAAGTCGGCATGGCGAGATCGTTCCGTCGGGTTGTTTCTTGGAAATCTGAATATTGTTTGACTTGGCATCAGACCCAGTATCTCAAGCACTCTGTGGATTCCTCTGTGACGACACCCCTGGATCTTGATGCGACTGAAAAGGAAGCCCAGGTAACGAGGATCGGCTGGGTTACCACTGCACCTCGAGATGTCATTGAAGGCTTCTTCGTATCTCATAGAGAAAAGTCCACTAAAACCGTTGAAAAGGTTAAGAAAAGGAAGAAACGCTCCAAAGAAGTACGGATCTCTCTGGCGAAAAAGTCAGAGGCAGCGCGATTGCAACGAGAATGTGAATGGTCGGCATTACTTACTAGATGTCATCCTGACAACATTCCACCTCCCGCTGCCGTTCGAATCGAGCGGATACACAAGCAATTTCTCCAAGCGGGACCCATCAAAGGTGCAGATCATTGGGAGAAAGAAATAGAGGCAGCCCTCCATGAAACTGATTTGGCTGGTATGAAAAGTCTAAAACTTTCAAGACAACCACTCCCTGGACCATCCCCAGTACCTATCGCCCCTCCTGCTTCCCAACCCGAATTAGCTATCGATAAGTTGATCGAAATGCAAGGTCCGCCGATAAATCACGATGTGTATAACCGGAAACGTAAACGAAAAGAGGATGGGAACCGTAAGTCATGTTACAATTTTCATTCTGGTAATAACTATCGACTTCTGACGTGATCAGGTGTCGAAGAGCAAAAAAAGACTGTTCGCAGGCATCGCTTCCAGTGGACTCCAGATCTTGACGACCTTGCGCGAGACGCATCGGTTATTATTCGTGCACGTTGTCGTAACTTATCACGCCTCGATTGGGCTGCTTTCGAGCAGGTTTTCCCTGCAATTCCAAGAAACTCTGTTCGACAGCGCCTGGCTCATATCAAGGAGACACCAGGAAATGAGACATATCTACGTCGCCTTGAAGACGTTTGGTATGATTTGTGGTTGAAACTCAGAAATACAGAAGCACTTCCAGATAATAATATTCAAAGCGCCTCTGACTTCAACCTTATCAATCATATTCAATTTCTTCGCACCCACATTGACAAACAAGCTTTGTACGTTTTTTTTGCTTCTTTTTGAATTATAGTGCATTACCGGAGACTTTCGCAGGAGAGTCGGACTTGATCAAAGCACAGATAAAAATGTTGTCTTGCTGCCAGCTACCATCGATCAACTTCAACAGGCATTTGATACGATTGAACGCGAGCGGTTGGCACCAGACTGGGATTATATGTGGAATACTTTAATTGAAGAAGGTCGTGAAAAAAGGTTGAAGCACCAGGTGTTTTCGCGTTGTCCGGCGCCATTCCTCTCTACCTCTATTCCAAAAGCGAACGAGGTTGTCATTGCTGAATGCGCTGTCAAGGTCAGCAACTATTTCCATGTCTTTTCTGTGTCGTACCCACAGAGAACACAGATAGTAATGGGAACTCCTCCGGAACGTTACAACTCTGAGCACGCCTCTGTGATGCTTAAAAGCCACGGTGATGAAGTCATCAATACTGCAACAAGAAATCTTGTCAATGCCGGTGTACTATCAAAATTACACAGAGACCCTAAAAAGTCACATCCTGGAAGGTCATTGAAGATCTCGGAATCGTTCGTCTGTTTTACTGAGTCACTCAGATTGAAATTTATGATTTATGATCCTAAGGAATCAAAATGCCATCGGCGGAGGCATCAGCCAAGATACGTTTCAGGATGCAACCTTGCTACTTGAAGAAATGGATATCAGTGATTCCGGTTGGCATGAGTGGCCTTTGATTGCGACAGATGGTGATTGTGCAGCTCTGGTTCAGCTGGTCTCGGAGAATAAGGTTTCATTTTGTTTTGAATCAGCTCTTACGAAAATTTTTATTTGAATTTATCCTCTAGGTCGACTTTAGAATCGACACCACTGATGTACAAGCGTCTCGACCTGCCTTGGATTGGAATAGCAAGAAAGCCGGTCAGTTCATTGAATCTCTCGTTTTTCACTTGGAAGACATATTTTTCTCAGACGACGATGATATTGAGACAAATATCAGCGTTCAGTACCACCTAGGCGAAGAAGCTTCAGGAAGATTAGAACCATCCATGCCTTCACCAGAACCGTTAGATTTAACCGCGGACGGAGTGCATGGATTCAATGAAAATGGTGCAAGCGCTTGTTGCCGTAGGACGTCAGACCAGGGGCTGGTTGACTGTAGTGCTTGCGTGGGCGAAGCATGGAATGTGTTATGTGCCTCTTTGGACGCTAACTCTCGTGATGCCGCTGAGAGAGTTTTACGACTGACGATGCAGGCCAAAGAGCATGGGGTTAAGAAGACGGAGATTATTGTGTGTCGCCATCAATTCAAATTCTTTTTGTTTTGAAATGCCTTATGCTTGACATTTCAGGCACTGAAGACCCTATTCAGAAATGTCGACTGGCCATCCCTCTTGAATAAGTTGCTCGCTTCGGCTATTCCTCAGATCTACTGGGCCGGCTATGATTCACTGGTCCTCATTTCAGCCCACTATCTTGCGAAATGGAGTGTTATTGTTTCCCAGGATCCACTCACATATTTATTTCCGAGACGATGGCTGGATATTAAAGGTCAGAAAGTGGTCGATTTTTGGCATGCAGCAATGCGGGCTGTAATGAGCTCAGTTGTCTTTAGACCTGGAATCTCACAAGTGTGTAATCTTGCACAATTCGCCGTTTGGACATTCACTGATCACGTCATTTCCCCAGAGCGAAATCCGATGGAGGCTCCGCTCTGTCTATGATAGGCAAGAAATAACTGATGTTCTACAATATTTAGTGGGCGAAAATTATCTTCGTGTCAGCAGAAATCCTTCTTGCGACACAAGAGATGTACTTTTCCCCTATGACGAGCAGGAAGAAACGCAAGTGAATTGGGTTATTGGTGACAAACACTGGTTTCAAGTGTAGATTATTGTTGTAATTCTGCAACGTAAAACTGTATTGCATTGTGTATGTGTAATTGTCGAAGTGCCAACTTTCGGCGGCAATTCAGTTAAATTCAGTTCCTTTTTTCTTCTTCAACACCATCCTTTTTCTACGGCTGGGCCGAGCCAGGTGCCATTTGTCTTTTATCCAGGTGGACGTTGCAGTCTTTGAAAGAAAGGATTTTGGTTGGGTTAGTGGACAATATGCAGTTCATCTATTTCCCTAAGCTTTTCCAACTCATGGTAAGTATGGACTCGTACACCTTGTATTTACGAGAATTGACCATGGTTACAGTGGAGCAGGATATCCTTTTCGCGCCTCACACTGCTTTATTTCTTCTTTTCAGTCTCTCACTTCATTATTCAACTTGCACTTCAAGTTAAGGCATTTACCGTCAACGCTGATGCTCAGAATACTATCTCCGAAATCGTCCTTGGAGCTGGAACGGTCAACAACAGCGTTCCTTTCTTGAAAGGTTCCCATTTGCATCTGTGCAGTTGGATTCCTTCCAACCTGAACACGGACATTGCCTCCTGCCCAATTGTCTGGAACGGCAGCCTTGAACCTGATTCCATTAGGAATTCCATGGACAGCGATTTAAATCGTTCTACTACTCCCTCTCCGAAGTCTGCGTCGTTGGTTGTAGCTCAGTCCACCATCACATCCACACCGACCACTGGGGCAAAGATCGCAACTATCACACATCAGCCTGTCATTATTCTAATATCTGCCAGCAGCACTAGGCCTTCAGAACACGATGATGCCTATGGGGTTGAGCAGCTTGACCGCGGGGTATGTCTTATCTGTCTTATCACGTTGATTCTTGCTTAACTGGTTCAAGCGGAGGGTCTTTCAACGTGGCGTCCAGGTCAATCCTTCTGAACCTGGGAACAGGTTCCCTGTGACTGTAACTGGTCTAAAGGGTCAACCAATAGAATTGAACCAGAGTTGTTTATGGGCTCTTAACTGGCCACGCGTCGTGTACGTTCTGGCGTTTATCGTTCCTTCAGTCATCTAAACCCACTTCACTACAGCCTTCGAAACACCAAGAGGGAGGATTCCGTTTTCATTGCATTCCAGTTCTGGGTTTTGGCGGTGTCCATTGTAGCCCTGTTAAATGAATCCATCCCTCATGTCTTGGCATCTTTGCTTACTCATGTCATGGCTACTGGCTGGGGTACCTTCCAAATCACGCACACGGCTAATTTTCGCGCAGATTTTAATCGAATAATCACAAAGGGAGCTTGCGGACACAACATTTTGCATTCCAGTTATTGGGAAGCTCGACGTTGGGCAGAGATATCCAGCCTTTCCTTCAACGGCGTGGCTTTGATAATTTCCTGTGCTTTAACATTGAAGCTTATTAGAGTGAGTTAAATTGTCTTGTTGAGTACTTGTTTTCTGAGTGTTGAATCTATTTCAGTCGTTTGGATGGCAAACCTTCAAACGCGTCGGTGCTTCTCTTACGATCAATCGAGTCTACAAGCTCGTCCTATCGCTCTCCATAATGATTCAATTATCATTATTTTTCATGGTTGCGACTGTATCGCTGTGGATCGATCAATTAATGAACAGTGGTATTGGTGATCTCGTCACGTTCCTTACACTGTACAAAGTCACCTCTTTTGTAACCTTAGTGGTAAGTTTATTTCTTATCTTCAGGTGTTCCCTTTTCACGTCAATCTGTTCAGCTTTTGATCCCTTGGTTGATGGCCGTAGGTCTAACAACACTTCATCTGATTGAATATTGATAACACATGACGTACAGGGATGGTTTGCCGTTCGCCGTGATCTTCACCTCCTGATGTTCACCTTCCTGTTCTTGTCGGTTCTCTATTTGGCTGGATGGGGATTCATGTTCTTTTCAACGACCTTCCGTTGGACATTTATGACTTGGACCTTCTTTTCTGTCATGGCATCAACATCTGTCTTCCTCACGTGCATGGCGCTAATATTGGGCATTATCTGTCGTTTAAACTTCGGGAAGGGTCTTGTCAGATATCGTAAGTTGGGTGTTATCAAGTTTCCCTACTTATATTAAAATCTTCCTGTTGCAACAGTAGGCACGAAGCCTTCTCCCCCGGCAGATGAGCAACAACTTGACAGAAAAGGCGACGTTGAGAAGGTTGCTTTCCCGACCTCTGTGAAAGCCCTTCCTACTTTTATTTCCTTCGAAAAACATGCAGGTGGGAAGTTGGACCGGTTATTGCATACCAACTTTGGGTCAGCTGAAGTGAAGGCTCACATTGTGACATTCCCCAAGTCAGCGATGAAACGAAACTCCAAGGATGTTAATGTCCTCCGCAACAATAGTAGTGTGAGCTCAACCAACAACAGTCGAGGTTATTATCACTCACGCAGTGAGAGCAATCATTCGAGCCATTCCAGTCGTAGCCATAAAGAACGTTGGGTCATTGAGTGATCCATCGCTTATTATTGTATTAAATTTTTCGTTGAATATTTTTTGTTTGTAATTCAATTGTTCTCATGTATCTTTATGTATTTTGTGATTATGATATGTATGAGAATTTATTCAGAGGGTGGTGTTATAGGGGAAGGCCTTCTGATCTCTTTAATTTTAACTTCCTGCAAGTTACTAGTAGCCACGGAAGGATTCTCGTAAGTACGGTTGTCTGAAGTCGACTCAGCTGTCAATTCGGCGTCTTCGTACCGCATCAAAGTCTCTCGAAATTCGATCATCCATGGATGATTCACGAGCTCCGTTGCCGTTGGTCGCAGTATTGCATCTATTGTAAGGCATTGCTTGATGAATTTGATCCCAACGTCACTCAGCTGACCTGGTTCCGGAAGTGGGGGATGCTGTGTGGCGACTCCAATATGAAACATGATGGCCCTACCAAGGACGGATAAGAATATGACAGGACATGAATATCAGACAACTTACCATTCATTATCAAGATTGCTCCAAGGCTTCTTGCCAGTAGCAAATTCTAGGACAACACATCCCATGGACCATATGTCTGTTGCCCCATGCCGCCCTCGTCTGTCATTTTTGATACTTTCGGGTGACATATACATTGGAGTTCCAGTCAAGCCATTGCTCATAGCAGGACGGCTATTCATGTTCCCCAAATTCAACAGATCAGGTGCTCGTCGGGATTTCTGCATTGTTCGCTGGTTTTTAGCCAGAATTTTCGCAGCACCGAAGTCTACTAATTTGATGACGCCTATATGATCAAGCAAGATATCTACGTAGAGAATTAGTTTCTGTATATCGAAAGAGTTGGCTGCTTACTATCAGGCTTAATGTCCCTGTGGACGATGCCATGGGAATGTAAATAAGCCAAACCCTCTAACATTTGCATGGTGTAGACTTGGATTATACCCTCGTCTTCAATTCGCCCATGCTCCAAGAGAGCTGCCAAGCTGCCGCCCTGACAATACTCTTCAAATATGTAGACTTTATCGCGGTGTACTTCAATGCCATAATATTCGACCACATTAGGGTGGTGTAGCATTTCCATGACGCTCAGCTCTTCTTTGATTTGTTTGATGAGGTTAGGAAGACCAGAAATCTCCTGGAGCTTGATCTCTTTAACGGCCATGAGGGAACCGTTGTCAAGGTTTAAGGCCAGATAGACAGATCCGAATGCTCCTGCACCAATAAACTTTCCTTGTTGCCACCGGATTGAAATGCTGGAACTGGACGAAGCTAGGAAGGACAGGGATCGGTCCTCCGGTATCTCGTCATTCAAGACCTTGCCCAATGTACGATGTTTGATGCCAGTGGTTTTTCGCGACTCCTCGACTTCACGAATAGCACAAGAAGCCCTCTCCCAAAAGATACGACCATTAGGATCAAGGGACGCAGTATCGTCTTGGTGTGAGGATACGGGGAATTCGTCAGTGACGGAAGAATCTGAGAACCGCATCTTAAGTATTTCTTGTTGTTTCTCCTTTTCTTCTCGTGCTTCCAAGATCGACCTCGCCCCAAGGATATCGAAATGGCTTATCAAGAGAGTCATGCAACTCGCCACTTTATGTCGTAGCATTTCAAACTGGTCGTCAGGTAGATGGAGAATGTACCGTTTTGTACGATGAAAAGTGTATTCAAGAGCGTTCACAGCCCATTTAAAGGTCTTCCTGTCGGTTGGATTACAATCATCACATATAAAGGACACCCAGGAAATCGCGAGCTTGATGAGAAGTCCATTGTATTTAGCAAGGGATTGTCGGTCCATATAGCGGTGCGCATGCTGACCGTGTTCTGAAGCATAGATATACCAGTTCGCTAGCACTTCTTGTCCTCCGTGAATACATCGAAGGGAGTTTCGAACATGATGCACGGAATCGACGATAGACTCAGCGAGACGATTCGTGGAGCGGGCAATTTTTCGTAATTCACGGTTGACATTAGCGAGATGCGCCTGCGCTTCCACCACACAAAGTAGGCTTAGCGCAAATGACGACAATTCTCCGTCCTCGTCTAACGGCTCCATCGCCTGCATAAACAATTGTTTTGCGAGATTCAGACGACGTTGCGACCCGTCGGCGATGAGAAGAACACGATTGTCCTTCATGTCCAACGGTATCTGTGGTATACTGAGAACCATAACTCTGCCGTTCCATAGAAAGTGTGTCTGGGGAGAAAGGATGAGGACGTATCCAGGTACTTCAGGTTCTTGATTATTTGTTTCTGGATTAGCGAGGATATGAATACCGTCCTCCGAAACGAATTCAGAAACTTGAAATGCTTCGTCAAGAATCTTTCGTATCAACTCTGGTTGATCAAAAAGCGAATGTGATGCCACAATATAGACGCCATCTTCTTCAAGGGAGTGCGTATACACCAAAAAGTGGTCGGACGAAACCAGCAACGAGATAAATTCGTCCATTGGGATATCATCCAAACTATATTCTGCCGAATTGCTAAAGCGTTGAGTAAGCACTCTGGGAAATTATCAATACAACCATTAGGCATGAAATGAAAGCCTTCCTACCGGACAAACCGCTGCAACTTTCTGTACCGAAGGCGAACACTATCCAAGAGCTTCGAATACCAGCTGACAACTTGTTCATCAGTCATTTTCCTTGACAGTTCTGGATTGTATATCGTGGGTGTCAAGCTATTTGCGTTGAATTCTGGGTCTCCTCTCAAGTGATTAGCGTGTTGAAGTTGTTCTGTTGTTTGACTACCTGTAGGAACCCGTATTTGCGTTTCGAAGTAATTGGTTACTCGCAACATCAGCCTGTGCGTCAGCGAGCTGGTAATCTTATTATCGCTGCTTCAAAATGAAAGTGTTTGATGGCAACCTACCAGAGTTGTTCTGCAACTAGAGATGAACCTCCTGCCGCAGTGACGCTGACGTCATTAAAGGTTGCCCATTGATTTTCGAGCACGTCCGTCTCCTTGAACAGGATAGCTTTGGCGCCACTTTTTAATTTCCAGTGAATAAGCTTGAAGAAGTCTGTCAGGGCTTCAAGAATAGTCCTGTCGTAGTCTTCATTAATACATTGTGGAAGGTTCCAGTTTCCGCCTGGATCAGGTGCCAAAATTGCCTCGTATTGTCGTTTGAGTGTACAAGCCAGACCAATGCTCAGCTTGAGATCGTCTGTCATTTGATCAACAATCATGACGTCTGGTTCCTTCAATTTGTGCATGTAGTCCAAACGCAATCGAAGGCCAGCTTGAGCTAGTTTCGTCGGAAAGGAGATCAATGGTACGAGTTCTTTCTCGAAGGTGGGAAGGTTCATCTCCTTGAAGAGGAATGAAAGATTTACTTGGGCATCGCGAGTGGCACCAAGGAAATCATGGACAGTAACCAGAAAACCCTTCTCGAAAGTAAGCTGGATAGACTCTTCTTTCAGCAGTCGCTCAACAAAGCTTGTTCCATCCGCCACGTCCGTGTTCCCCGACCAAGACCGATTCATTGTAATAGGAACCTCGTGGCTCGTGTATGGTTGATTTACATCGAGAGTGTCACTTCCCGTCCATCGTCGGAGGAGAGCAAAGTGGTGTTTCAGGGTAGTATGAACGGTGTACCAAGTATTGAGTGTATCGCACCGGGATTGGAATGCAGCTTCGGCAGCTATGGGCTTGTCGAAATAGAATGCCCTCAAACTAGGGTATAACGACTGTACAATATCGAGCCGACGAAGAATTTTCGTGACTTCCGAGAATGCAGTTGCTGTCGCAAGTCCCGTCGCCGGCACTCTGAAATTGAGAATGTCGTCAATCAGACCATCTATCGTTCGTAGACGCCTTTCTTCCAATGTTTTCCGCTCCTCCGCGACTGACCGTCCATGTAACCTTGCCCGAATGCCTAACCACAAGTCAAAGCGATAGTTCGCATGTTCATCACCCAGAGAATTCAATGCAACTGCGATCCGCGTCTTCTCGGATTTTAAAACGTCACCGGAAAGAACTGAGGTAAATAAAGCCTGCCATTCTAATCTCTCCTTATGCTGTTGTGTTATAGGCTGAGTAGGCTCAGAATCCGGCATAACTGGTGAGGCAGGATCAAGACCTTCGGTCTCAAGAGCCGCAGATATATCTTCTTCTTCGCTCGTATCACCCCCGTCATTCAACTGTCCGAGCCCCCGTTGGAAATAATGACTATCAGGATCATTCCGAGGATCGTCATAAGCGTCTTCTGGATGCGACGACCTGTATCGGGTCACGAATTGAGAGTATAATTTCGAATACCGGCTTACTCCATGTGCATTCTGTGTGTGGGGAGATGGCGGAAACGTAGGCAGCTTGGATCTCGATGTCGTTGGTGTTCGGTTCGACCTGAGGCTAGATGATGGCATAGGTGAAGGTCTCGAGAAAGCGAGTGGCCCGATTGCACCCCAGGCATGCTCTTCCTCTTCCTCGTCGTCATCATCATCATTGATGGGATCTTGGTGTTCTGGGGTGTAAATATTCTGAGCTTGCCGAAGAGTTAATGTGTGCATAGTGGTAAAGAATATCCTCAGTGTGAATGGCAATTAGCTTATATCCGGCGCTAACGGCCCGTTCCACAAGATTAGCTTTTGTTGTTACCCTGATCTGTGTTTTCCATTGCAAGTATTACAGAAATTCCAGGATGGGTATCGTCGAAAAGGTGTGTAAAATACTGTTCGCTATCAAACATCTCACTCGTGTTATACAGATCAAAGAGATAGAGGGTAAATTCAAGTAAATGTTGCTCAATCCAAAATCTGATAAATGACCTCTCCCCCACAGAGGAGATGGCGCGAAGTGAGAATAATTTAAAGGCTCTATTTCAGCCAGTAGATTTGACACTGCAATTTAGCACAGAAGAATAAGGTCGGACAGACCTTTTTTTACGGAATACCCTCAATTCATCGTATCATCGAGTAGGCAACGGAGTACCACCTCGGCCTCCTCAAAGCAAAACTTGCGCGATACCGTGCTCAGCTTCTGGAGCCTACAACAAAATCAGGGGCTGCAGGAACTGGCTTTGATGTACAAAAATCTGGGGATGCACGTGTAGCTCTCATCGGTTTTCCATCTGTCGGAAAGGTGGGTACGAAACTTACATACAACGTGAAAATTTTGAACTTGATCTTTCTGTCTCTTAAAAAAAATTAAACTAGTCCACTTTACTTAGTAAAGTCACTACTACCCATTCAGAAACAGCTGCATACGAATTTACAACTCTTACGGTATTTGGTCTCGTTCCTTCCGTACTCCACGTTCACGAGTCCTTCAGGCAATACCGGGTGTAATCGAATATAAAGGTGCCAGAATCCAACTTCTTGATCTTCCGGGTATCGTTGAGGGTGCAAGCCAAGGCCGTGGTCGTGGCAGACAAGTAGTTTCCAGTGAGTAATTGCCCTTCTCTCTTTATCGGCCTGTTGAAACGATGCGGAAGTCTGACCTTGCATACAGCTGCAAAGACGGCAGACGTGATTCTCATCATGCTTGACGCAACAAAATCTGACGAGCAGCGGAGGCTGCTTGAACACGAACTCGATGCTGTCGGCATTCGCTTAAACAAGGGCAAACCCGACATTGTTTTTAAGAGGAAGACAACGGGAGGGGTAAGGAGGCATTTTTTGAATTCCCCTTGGTAACTGGAAATGTTGTAGATTACGTTTAACACCACAGTTAAACTCACGAAAACGGACGAGAAAACAATCAGGACCATTCTGGCCGGATGTGAGTATTTCTTTTAGCTACTGATCTTTATTGCTCATCTTATTCCCAGACAAACTACACAATTGCGATGTTATGATTAGAGAAGACGTGCGAACTGTATTTTTCAATCCGAGCAGGTGCTTAATGTTCTGGTTACCAGATAACAACGGACGAATTCATCGACGTCCTTATCGGCACACGAAAATACATTCCATGTCTGTGTGCGTGAGCGGGAGGCCGCCATTGAAAAGTTTTGAACACAACATTCATAATTTTTTAGATGTTTACAATAAAATCGATGCTATCGGTCTCGAACAGGTGGACAAAATTGCACGACAACCACATTCGCTTGTCATCAGCTGTGAGATGGGTCTCAAGTAAGGTTTTTTTCTTTTCCCCACATTCCTGTAAAGTGTTTGACGGGTTCTTGTCCAACAGCTTGGATTACCTGATAGATCGGATATGGGAAGAACTCCGCCTTGTAAAGATCTATACCAAGAAACGAGGTGCACAACCAGACCTTGCTGATCCTATATGTTTGAGAAAAGGGGCCACGATCGAGGTACTTCGTTTGATGTCATCTCAGTTTCGTGTCAAAGGGTTATTCATCTGGACCCCATTGGTCGGTATAGGATGTCTGCAACGGCATTCACCGTTCTCTTGCTGCCAACTTCCGGTATGGCTTGATCTGGGGTAAATCAAGCAAGTTCAACCCGCATGCTCAGAAGGTTAGCTTGAACCACCAGGTTGCGGATGAAGACGTAGTTTCCGGTACGTACTCATCCTGTGTACATGGAATAGTGTTGATGTCATTTGCACTGCCAAGTTTTCACCAAGTAGGACTCGGAGTCTTTTACCGGACGAAACGAAGATACATAATCCGTTTGTGCAGTATAATGTACAAGTGGGAACTATCTAATAGTTTAGTTGTCTGTCAAAGGAAAGACAATGAATAATGTAGTCTAGTAGCTCCAACGCGAAATTAAGGGAATAAACACGAGGATGCAAAAAACGACCAGTCTTCCCGAATGCACCCTCTGAGAAGGCTGAGAAAAGCACACTCTACGTCTATAACGGCTGTGAAGATGTCGAGGGCACCTGATGTCGTTCTTCCCACAAATTTCTCAAAATCTCTGTGAACCCTACTTTCCCCAGCTGCGCGTTTTGTTCGAATCGTTGCACGAGCCACTTCTCAAGGCTGTTCGCCGCCGACCGCCATATTGCCATGCGTGCTTGAATCTCTGCCGTTTGTACAAACTCGGTTTGGTATGCAGACACCGGAGTGTACCGAATTTGTTCGAAGCAAGTGGCAAATTGGGAAAGGGAGAGATTAACAGATGTGATGGTGACATTTTGGGCTGCTGGGTCGACGAACGAGATTTCCCGCACAAAGGCATCCTCTGAGCCGCCGAACAGCTGTGTAAGTAAAGTCGTGAATAAAAGGCGATCTTCGAGAAAAAAGATAGGACAATACCTGGACGATCCACGCTGGCGCTTTTTGTTTGCACCCGAGCAATCTCTCAGTGCGAATGACACCCGTTACTGGGTCTACTGTCCGGTCTATCGTATCTATACTGATAACGTGGGTGCATTTTGAGTTGGGGTACTTGTGCCACATGCCGATAACGACATGAGACCAAGGGTGACTGGAAACTTGCAATTAGCAATTCCCGGCTGAGGTTCCAAGAATCGTTAACTCACTCGTAAGTGAAAAACTGAGAAAAGAAATGCATTTTGTCGACCGACCGACAGAAGTCGGAATAATGTTATACAAGTGGAAGGGTTGCTGAAGAAAAGAGGAACGGACACACTACGAGATTTTGGATTCGGGGAATGAGTGTAGGCGAGAAAATGTGTTTTACGTAACATCACCGCTTATTGCCGATTTCAACCGACACCGGTTGTGCTTGGCCGTGAGTAAATTTCCGTTTTAGACTTATTTTAAACAATTAAAATAACATTAACGAATCCGAGCACGACTGTTTTCAACCTCTGGCCCCCGACACAGAGCAGGAATGCTCGTCAATGTGTCTCTGGCGGGGAAAAGGGAATGGAGCATGGGCGCAAAAGGTACCCCACAAATTTATCGAATGTGTCTTTTTCTAATCACACCCGGGCCTACAGTGTCAGCGGTCAGGAGGGAAAACCCCTACTCCCTCCATGTCGTGTCGTCTCCATTTTGACGAGGGGGGATTATGCCCTCGTCATGTCGTTTCGATGAGTGTTTGGACCCTCCTTACTGCATAGGAATACACGCTTCGACAAGACGAGGCCCCTTGTCCATTGACACTCTATTCGGTGCGGCCCCATCGCATTTTGACATCACAAGGATAGGTGCCTACCCCTCGTGACAATAACGAGGACCGTTTAATTTAATTATTTAATTTAATTAAGAATAAAATAGCTTTCAGGCCAAAACAGCATTAATATTACTGCTTATGAGATTCAACTTATAGTGCAATGCCCAGTAAGTGTCGTGCTCAGGGTGTTGGTCGCATGTGTTTTTTCCTTTTATGTCCGTCGCCACCCACGACGTCATTGAGGAGTTAGTACTTAGGACTACTTAAAGCGCTTTGTTCATTTCACAAAAACTATCATTATGTTCAGTAGCCGAGCAATTTATCACCGCGGTATCGTCGCCACCACCCGATTTTTCCACGCTTCACCAGCTACCTACAAGACAGTGACCGAAAAAGTAACCGAAGTAGCTGATAAGGTGGGTTTCATTCAAAAGTATTAGTATTAAACGTTTAAACTCCTGACTAATTGGACAGGTTAACAAATCTGTTGGAAAAGGTTTGGCCGACATCATCGATAAGGGCGAGAAGGCGACAGATGCAGCAAAGGATACAGTGTGTGGGTGTCACATAGTTACCCGACTTGATCAACTTGCGAGTTGAACTTTCATCTAGCGTCAGTTACTCGAGATTCGGCAAAACGGGCAGGGAAAGAAGCTGAGGAAACTGCGACAAATGTAAAACGACAGGTAACCATTTTTCATTTATAAATCTTGGATAAATCGTTGACTGAATTGCACGTAGGCTACAGGCGAAGACACCGACCGTGAGAGGCAGACTCGGAAGTGAGAGATATGTTTTGGTAAAAGACGGCTTCCATCAATTCTTTGTATTTCGGTTGAATTCTGATTGGCTGCGAAAAATATTATCGTGCCATATGCAAATAAGTATGCCGTTAATTCGCGTCATAAGCAGGTTGACTTTACTCAGTCATCTCTTTGGCCATGGCTTACAATGCTTCCGCCACGCTGGCCATACCCTCTTTGACGCCGGGTGCGCTACTTTATTCCTTTCCTTATTCTTCCTTTCTCTACAACAAGGCTTTCACATGGATTTACACCACCGCCGCCGTTCTCGTCTCTTTGCTCGTTTTGGAACAGGTCGTTTACAGATACAAGAAGGGCATTCTCCCCGGTGATGCTTGGACAATTCCCCTTATCGGAAAGTTTGCGAACTCCATGAACCCTACCATGGAGGGTTATTTGAAGCAATGGGATTTGGGTGACTTGAGTGCTCTGAGCGTCTTTAACATGTCCGACCTTCAGATTTCAATTTCTATATACTTTATGCTGACATTGGTGCAAGTTTTATCGTCATGGCATCCTCCAACGAATTTTCTCGCAAGATTCTGAACTCTCCAGCTTACGCTGAACCATGTCTCGTTCACTCGGCCAAACAAATTCTCCGCTCCGACAACTGGTATGTCTTGAACTCTCCTCCTCTGACTGACTTACTTATAACTTTTTAAAAGGGTTTTTCTCAGTGGTAAAGAACATATTGATTATCGTCGTGGTTTGAACACCCTCTTCACCCGTAAAGCCCTTGGGTAAGAAAATATGGTCTTTCAGTACGAGTTCGTTTCGTGATTATTGTTTTTCAGTTCCTATCTACCCCTTCAGGAATCTGTCGCACGTAAACACATGTCCCGTTGGCTCATCGATCGCAAAGCGAATCCTGAGCCCCGAGCCATTATGATGGACGTCCGCTTTTGCAACATGGAGGGCTCCCTGCGGGTCTTCTGTGGCAACCATATTCCTGAAGATGCCGTTAAAGAGATCAACGACAAATATTGGGCAATCACCGTGTCTCTTGAACTCGTCAATTTCCCTCTCGCATTGCCTGGCACTAAGGTTTGGAAGGCTATCCAAGCTCGCAAGGCAGCAATGAAATGGCTCGAACTTGCGGCGCACAAGTCCAAGATTGCAGTTGCAAACGGTGCCGAGCCCGAATGCATGTTGGAGCGATGGGTACATGCAATCCATGATCCTGCTTATAAGGGTAGGAAGGATTTCAGTGACCTTGAAATGGCAATGGTGGTTTTTTCATTCTTATTCGCCTCGCAAGACGCAATGAGCAGCGGCTTGATTTATGGCTTCCAGCACCTTGCCGATCACCCCGAAGTCTTGGCCAAGGTTCGCGAAGAACAGGAACGCGTCCGCAAAGGCAACTATGAGAAGCCACTTACCTATGAGATGATGGAGGAGATGGTTTACCTCCACGCCGTCGTCAAAGAATCTCTGCGGTTCCATCCACCCGTAACAATGGTATGCCTTGCCAAGTTTGCCAAGCCTCTCTCTGATCACCGCATTGCCAAATTTGTTTGTTTGTGCAGGTTCCTTATAAAGTCACTCGTGCATTCCCTATTAAGGAAGGTTACACAATCCCAAACAACAGCATGGTTATCCCGTCATTGTATCCGTCTCTGCAAGACCCTGAAGTCTATCCCAATCCTGACCAATTTATTCCTGAGCGATGGTTGGACCCTAATGGCAATGCAAATACGAACCCTAAAAATTACCTTGTGTATGGCAGCGGTCCACATCGTTGCATTGGTCAGGAGTATGCAAACATGCATATAGGCCTATTATTGGCCACAGCAGCTGTTATGATGGACTTTGAGCATCACCGAACAGAATTAAGTGATGAAATTGAGTGAGTATTGTTTGCGTTGATGCCCGTTTACATTGACACAACCTCCCTTCTTGTAGAATCATTGCAAGCCTTTTTCCTAAGGACGGTTGTCACTTGACGATGAAGCCTCGCAACAATTCACCTTGATTACAAACTTATGCTTTCATTCCGTTCCCCTTTCAAATGTTTATTCATGTTAACCTATCAATCCTTTGACGCGAATGTACGATTCCCCATCATTGAGTGGAAAATTCACCCCGCCAAGCATAGATACGAAGTAGTTGCTCATTATTTAATAAAACAGTCGTCTTTGATTAAGATTCGGGTTTCAGAGCTTCTTGACGTACAAAGGGAGAGAGCTAGCTGTTTCGCCCACGACGCGAGGACGAATGACAAAACTTTGGAAAGGCTCGATTCTGTGCCGGCAGCGGAAAGAGAAGCGTTGTAGAAGGATGACAATCAAACACTGCGCCAGGTGAGTTTGGCCCCAAGTCATATAATAGAGTCTGACCTTGATCTCAATGATGGCGAAGGTCTTCCCGATGCAGGATCTGGGACTAGTATAAAGAATGATATATCTCCGTAAAGAGAAAACGGAAGTATATCGGCTTACCCCATACTGAATGCTAAGAGTCCTGGACCCTTAAGTAGACTCCCACCACCAGCGCCTGGTGTTCGTTTTGCATCTGAGTCGAGCCACCGGCTGGGCAGAAATAAGTCGGCGTCGTTACCCCATATCTCGGCATTGGTTTGGAGGACGTTTACGGGGATGACGAGAAGGGTGCCCTTGGGGATAATCAGTTGATTTGGATCCTCATTGGAGAGTCGTTCGGAAAGGGGAACAACTATGGTTTCGGATGCCTTTGTAATTTTTTTTATTTAAAAAACCGAGAAATGGAGATGTAGCGCAATATTAGGTTCATGAGAAAGACTTGCCTCGTGATGATTTTCTAAGACGGCAGGATGCAAACGAAGAGTCTCTTTCAAGACTGCGTCTAGGAGTGGCAAACCGTTGGTGAAATCATCAAAACATGGATCAGGTATGACACATATCTCCTCGCGAAGTTGGTCCTGTATATCGGGATTAACTGCTAGTTCGTATAATACCCACTGTGATCAACGAACATGAGAAACGGGTTTGATTGACGGAGCAGTTTGTGGGGACTTACAGCGATAATCGCAGAGACTGTTTCGTAGCCCGCGGAGATGACGGTGCGCATTTGTGAGACGACCTCCTCTTCGCTCATGGGAAGTGTAGAGGATTGAGCTGTTCTGACTGTTTCTGAGAATTAGACCAAGGAAAGCCTGCAATAAAGCAATGTCATTTACGCATGATAGCCAGAAGGCTCCTATCTTCTGTCTCCGTATCGCAAACTGTCTGGGCGTCTTTCCACATCTTAGACGCAATGACGCCGAGTTGGTGCTTGACCTCCTTAATCATTTTGCCCTTTTTCCCAATCGAGAGGACCGCAGGAAAAATCCAGAACAAAGCACGCATATAGAATGAGGAGTGTTTATGTTCACTGTTGGTGAGGCCATCGAGCGATTCCGCTAGTTCATGTGGCTCTCCGGCGAGACATTCAAAATCATAAGAAAAGGCTGCTCTTCCTACTGTATCAAGCCTTTAAAAGATCGGATAATAACATTAGCAAGGCATTCCGCAAGGCATCCAGAAAGTCATACGCGAATCGTCCAGCCCAGTTCGTGACTTCAATCTCGGTTTCCTGACCACTATTGGAATCAATAGTTCTGGCCCATTGATCCGCTAATTTCATAGACGTTTCGAAGAATATGTCGGTAAGTTGGCGGACAGATTGGGAACTAGACAGGCTTGGGTTCCCCATTAACACGCCGAAGGAAGGATGAATACATACTTTAAAGCTGGAGATAAAAGTCGCCTCTGGAGTTCGTGTTCTTTTTTGCCTTTACGGTCCAACTGATTGAGTTTTTTTCTGTCCCTGGCGAGATTGAGTAATTTACCTTCGACCCAGAGGATTCCTTCACCAAGCAAAGCTCGGAACCAGGCGCGCACCCCTTGGGGTTTGGGAAAGCTGTAAGCTCCTTCCCCAAGAACGAAAGAAATCGCTCTTGGATCAGTGATAGAAAGAATCTTGTGCTACACACAGCGTTAGCGTTCATAGAATGTGATGTACCGTCAAAACGGGCACCGTACCCCAAATGCACCGTTAAACTTGACGACCTTTCCGAAGTTCTTATGCCAGTCCATGTAACGAACGCCTGGAGGTCCGTGATATAATTCCCATTCCTCGCCCCATAGAAGCGAAGGTGCGTCTGGTCCGGGTATACGACGAAACTTATGAACCCTGGTGATTGTATGCAATGCATACCGTGAAAGAAGGGACACATTGAAACCCAAGAGAAAAAGAGAAAGCTTGTAAAGAACTGAAGAAACCATCGGAGGTGGCGATTTAATGCTATTGGTCTTAAGAGCGTTTTGGCACAACCGAGGATTCCGATCATGTCATGCTGCCATCTGCTGTTTGATCAAGACTCAAAGTGTTTTGCCACTGGGCTACTGGAATGCTTCTACTCTCGATTGCAGGATGGTAACCCAACGCTTCAGCTTCAGTCTCCCTTCAATGAAAGACAATTCGATGAACACACAAGCTTGGAACCAGAGTTAAATAGTAGAGATATACGGAGTCAATAGCACGTACAGTACTCGGGAATTTACTAAATCCGATGGAATGCGATCGTACACGAGTTACTGTCGACCTGAAGGTGACAATTCATGAGTAACTTTATCTATTGGGAATGGTTTTAATGCCCTAAATTTAACAAAATATAAGATGGGAAGTCCTATTCTCACGTAGATGGTGCCGCCAGTTCCTTTTAATGAACCTATTGGAGCCGGATCAAGAAATTCCAGGAGGATTCACATATGTGACCGCACTCATCACGCATACATGGAAATTACTATTTTTGGGATTTTTTTTTTCAAATTTCCCCTAGCAGGCTAAAATAATTTTCACCCAATTATTTAAGATATATTTTTGGCTGTAGGTTACCCTGAATTATTTAATTATTATCCAGGCCGAATTACTGTTTTTGGCTCACTGATGACCCCAAAAGGAAAGGATTTTTGAGTAACATTAATGACAAATTATTCAAATAATTGATCAAAAATTATTTTACCTTGCACCCTTTAAACAATGCCTTACGTAACTGGTACTTTCAAAAGTTTAAATGATACAACCAGAGAAGAAAAGAAAAAGAAAAGAGAAAATAGATAGGTATTTTGATTCGAAAAAAAAAGTAGGTGCCTTAGAGGATCGAGTGAGAACAAAGTTAAAAAGTACATAAATCACTTCCTTATACCCAATATCGAGCTGGGCGTTTCAATCTGTCTCGAGAGCCCTATCCCTGTTCCTGGCCCTACATTCCTCTGTGATCTCTCGTTATTTGAATGAGAATGCGAATGCAAAGAAAAATTGGACGGATCCGGAAGCGCCGTTGAAGAACGTGAACTTGTGGTAGTAGTAGTAGTAGTAGTAGAAGGTTTGAACAAAGGCGACGTGGCGATGTGCAAGAGCATGGAAGCTGCTGATTCGTCTTCGGGTGTACGGGC
>QDKV01005364.1_pt1 | contig 72911 bp, 59 predicted proteins | sample 1861101 | NCBI WGS metagenome assembly QDKV01 (sample SAMN04275158, study PRJNA302643) | Fungus metagenome, whole genome shotgun sequencing project. | isolation source: fruitbody | host: Mallocybe terrigena | place: Sweden | collected 2013
GAGCCTTGTAGTGACTTCCGACGAACCCTTTCGGCTTCCGACAAGTCACCTCGCTTCCGGCCCGACAGTGCCCTTACAGCGGACCTATTTACGAAGGGACTACCTAGGAAACTACACGAAGATTTGACTTACAGGATTGAGAGTCTGTCTGGCTAAGGGGGAGTGTTGGAATTAGCTGGATCATGGACCAGGGAATCAGGCCAATGCGACACTCAACAAATACATTGCCTCACGATGGTCTTTTCTTTATTATATTTTATTCTTTTATTCTCATAATTGGTCCTTGCATATTTCACTATTATACTTGCTAGGACCTTCGGTATCTTATTGTTTTATTTAGTATATAATGTGTCTTAGAATTACAGGAGAATTCATTCAAATATTCACAAAGATATCGAGTGACTCTCAATAATAACCAGTCTTAACTGGTTACCTAACTGATGAAAAACTGATGAAACTGAACCTAACCGGTTTGCATCAGTTTCGGTCTGGTTAATTTCAGATTTGAAACTTTACTAACCGTTCTTGGTCTCGGTTAGAGCCAAAAAAGGCAAAAAACCGGACCTGACCGGACTTCCAAGCACTAACTGTGGTTAGAGTCTTGATCAGTCCTGGGAAATTCTGGTCTTGATCAGTTAAGGTCCGGTCTTTTTCAGGTCTTTTTCTGGTCTTGTAACTGGACCTGCAAACACTAGGGTTGGGTCAGGTACCAAATTTTGTACCCAAACCATACACTAGCCATGAATTGAGCAGTTCCTATTTTTATTACTTCTCTGGTTTGCTAGCAAACCTGGACATAAATAGTGTTAGGTGACTTCATATAGGTGTATCATAATAACAGATCATATCCTGAAAATTTTGGAATCAAAAAGTTAAATTAATATCCCTATTTTGCTTGTACAATCTACATACAGACCTCCAGGTGGCTGACTGGAGATGAAATCACTCTTTGAGTTGGTTTACCTCCACAGGAATACAGGAATTTGTTTCCTGTCTTCCAACATCCTGGAGATTGAAAATTGCAATGGATCCCAGTTCACGCTCAAAGCGGACTAAACAACTGTCAACATAGACCCACAGACCAGCGTCAAAATCAAATGGCGACCAGGAAATGTCCCTAGTCAAGCTGGTACAAATGGTGGCCATTTTAAATTGAGGTCCACAGGTTATGGGTTTCTCATGTGTCGGTTTCCCATCTGACATGTTCCAGGACAAAGTAGAACCATCTGGAGCGGACAAAACAAGTTGCCTCTCCAAGAATCGAAGGAGGTGGATAGGGTGGATAGAAGTGCATGTCTCTCATAAGAGCTGGCAGTCCTTATTCCAGATAGATACATGGCCATCTAATGTGGATGCTGCATAGAGGGAGCCATTAGGAGAAAGGCAGGTGGATATGACGGACGGATGGCCATCGAGTGAGATTCTGTTGTCAGGAGAAAAGGCTGTTTGTTGTGAAAGGTGGATAGTAGTGATCTGCTCAGGGGGTTGCACAGACCAAATGCAGATGGTATGGTCGTAGCTCCCTGAGATGATCTGACTGTCAGGTGAGAAGGCCACACCCCATACACTGCTGGTATGCCCGGTCAATGGAAGGCCAACTGGTTGGCCAGTTTCAGAATTCCAAAGGCGTACTGTCCTATCACCACTGGCAGAAGCAATCCAATGGCCATCAGGAGAAAAGGCAACAGAATATACAGAGTCCGAATGTCCGTCGAGTTTGAATATCTGTTCCTGGGTCTGAACATCCCAAATACGGTCCTACGGATTGTCTTGTCCTTGCTCCCCGAGGCAATTCGACTGCTATCGAGCGAAAACGCAACTGTCCACACAAAATGGGTATGACCTTTCATCAAAGATATTATCTCTCGAGTCTGAATATCAAAGATATATGCATCCTTGCCCACTACTGCAGCGATACGACCATCCTTGGAAAGAGCAACAGCATAAACATGGTCGTTAGTATAGATTGGCGCCCCAACGAGGTCATATGTGTCACAACTCCAAATGTGGATGGTTCCAACGTAGCTTCCTGAAATGATTCTCTGGCCATCTGTGCAGACGGAATTGACATAGTAGGTGTGGCCCAAGGGCAGAAGAAAGCCCATCTCTTTTCCCGTTCCACAATCCCACACTCGAATAGTCTTATCATTACTTCCAGACACAAGCCAACGTGAATCAGGGGAGAAACAGACAGACATTACTCGGTCATGCTGTATGCCCGGCTTTCCAATTGGCTTATGCGATCGGCTGTCCCATATCTGCACAAGTCCGTTCATGTATCCCGCAGCAATCAACCGACTGTCCGGGGACACAGCAATAGACTGGATGAAATGTGATCCTTGAATGGTAGAAGTGTGACTGTACACGGGCGGTGGAAGGCCTGTTGTTGGGTCATACATGTGCGTCCGATAGTCACCCGACACTGACACGAATCCCTGGCTCAAGGAAGCAGGCGTCGACAAAACCTTCCACAGTCCTTCAAGTTCGGCCTCACCACCAACAATACCCATTCCTGACTTGGAAGTTCCTTCTCCAGGTACGTGTCTCGTCCAGTTCTGAATAGCATACTGAACACTTCCCGCAGCCAATCCATCCCTCTCTCCAGCATTCCTCGATCTACTGACCAGCCTTAAACACTTTGTGGCAATCTGACCATCAACCACAGAAACATCAATGCGGGATTGAGGACTAGCTTGTTTGCTGGTGATATATTCAACAAACGACTTATGCAGTCGCAAAGTCGTGTCGTTATTGATGTTCTCCGTACCAGCCACCAACACTGTTCTCAACTGTGACACGAAATAGATCACGTCAACTGTATCTGAGTCAAGTGTCTTTTCCCGAAGGTCAAGTAGTCCAGAAAGGTCTCCAATCGTAAGTGGCTCCTTCAGCGCAACAATAAACCCCACAATCCATCGAAACTTTTCATATTCCCAATCGTCGTCTGACTCCGCATCCGGCTCAATCGTCATTTCAGGGATAATTCCATACAACTCGTTCACGTCTCCAACTCCTCTTTCAGTGGATACATCCAGGATCATCTTCCTCCACCCCCGACCATGTTTCTCAAGTTGTGCCTGGAAAAACTTGACGACTGTCACAGCCCAGATAAACAATCCTCCAGCTTGATCACACAACTTCTGAAAAAGTACTTCTCCAGGCCACTCCTTCCAGTCCAGTACCCACTCTTCAACTAGCTGTCCTAGCTTCCGTCTCAAATAGATCTCGACATCCTTCTTCGATTCAGCCGTGTCCAGATGTAGGTGTTTGACGTGTTTCGAGTCTGATTGGAGTGAACCATAAAACGGCTTTGTGATCTCGTTATCTGTTCGACTCGAGATAAAGATCTTGGCGTTATCACGTTCGAGTTTCACCAAGAGCTGAGAAAATACACTCGCAGTATCTTCCAGGTGATTTCTGCTCATTTCGTCCAGGCCATCGAAGATGATTACGACAGGTTTACTTCCATCCAGGTCACATGCCACCTGAACAACCCTGACAAAGAACTCGAGAGCTTGTTCAATGCTCAAATTATCCAGCAAAGTCTCTTTTTTGCGAAGAATGTCATGGATAGCGACAGTCACGGTCAGGTCAGCAACGTATCCCGCCATCTGGCAGGCAATCGACGGGAAATAGAATCAGGGGTTTGTCGTTGATTCATTGTTCCGGTTGATAAAAAACTGGGCCCAGAGAATGTCCCTCTCCTTGCAATCACGCGCGAATGATGCAGTAATAGCCGATTTACCACTCCCAGGATCGCCAGTCAACCAGAAGAAATTTCGGCCCTCATTGGAGAAATCGTTCACCCATTCCTCGAGTTTTGCAAGAATTTCCACCCGCGTCTCGGGATCACAAGGGTCTTTCCCCTGCTGGTCATACCCAGTCTCTCGGAGCGCATATCTGTCAAGTGTCCTCTCTAGGAATCGGCGGCGTTCATTTTCCAACTGGGTTCGTTCCGAGCGACCAAATATTCCACCCTGAAGCCGGTAAGTCCAAATATTTCTCCTACTGCAAGCCTTATACGTATGGAAACTCACGAGCTGTGATTCCTGCAACTCCTTGATCGCCTGGATTTCTCTCAAAACTTCACCCATTCCCACTGCCTTATCGCCATCTTGCAGCGCCTAATGTTTGTAATAGTACCATAGCTTCGTAACAGAATCAAGTGAACTCACTATAAGTATTTCCCGTGCCCTGCTCAGTCTACGATTGAAATCTTGAATTTCGTCCACGGCGTTCACCCCACCAATCGGTGTTGCCCACCTCCCATCGTGCTAGACTGCGAGTTAATGAGAGCCATAGATGTTGAAAAATGTCATACCAATCTTGCCCAGCCCCATTTGAAGATTTCATCCACTAGATTTCTGTGGTTTTTTTCAGCAACCAGTGGCCATCGAAACAGGGATAGTGAACAAGTACCGGGTTTGGACCAAGCTCTTAAGTGCACGGGAACTGAACTTCCTTCTCCTGTCTCCGAAGGTCTCCTTTATCTCGACGATACAGCTAGATAGTTCATCCACAAAATCAAAAACTTCTCCTCCAGCTAGTTCGACTGTCTTATCCCATTTTATTCAGATGATGAATCGACTTGTTGAAGATAAAAGGGGCTTACTACACCTAGCTGGAGAAAATATGACAAAGCCTGTACGAGAGTGCGTGCCGGGAAGGGTGCGTCTGGAATCAAATCCAGGAGCGGTTTGGGTATTGTAGCTGCATACATTATTTTTTTTACGACACTGGAAAACGTCGACTGTGGATTCTGGTTGTCCCAATCTGTCAGATCTTTAAAAAATATCTCGTCCAGTTTCCAGTTTCCATCCCATGGCGGTGGTAACTGTCGTTGTCTATAATAAAGAATTGAACATGTATGCGATTAACAGGACAATGCAATACGGACGTACTTTCCAGTGAGCTGGTGCCAAAAATCCCACAGGATTTGTTCCAACGATCTATGTCTGCGTGGCATAGCTTTCAAGGGGGAGAGTGAAGGTTGTGAGCTCAACAACAAGGACTCCGCAGTCAACCACATTCAGTGGGAGAAGAATCACGAAAGTCACAGGCATCACAAATAGCTAAGCTCAAAGTTGACGTTTCTCGGAAACGGTTTTTTCGTTTATCAACGGCCGTTTCTATTGATGGCTATTCTGAATCTGGTCATTACTTAAGAGCCTGTTCAGCTCCGGTAAGAACACGTGAGCGCGGTGATCGGTCAAAGTGTAACATGTTCAAGTACATTGCGAGAGAGCATCTATGTGACACGCAGGTACGCAGGTGTAACCATCAAACCGAAGGACTACCGTTGGCGAGCAGGGTCAAGGTCTAATTTCCTAAATGGAATTTTTAAAATTACAAATGTCATGTGTGGTTGGGGTCCTGGAACTCTGTGACTTCCAATGTTACATACGTTAGGTTAGCTAACCTATTCTCACTTAACCAGGAGATCACAGCCCGCAGCGTTGACAGGTCACCTATGTTCTGAAAGACAATGCCTTCAAGTTCTTCCTTCATGGTGGTGGAAAAGCAGACGACTGGAGAGAGGATGAAGGGCAGGATTTGATTGACGAGTTTGTTCGTCGATGGAAAAGGATCGACTTTGGGAACGGCGACATCAGGGTCAGAAGGAGATCAAGTGGTTTGGCACTAGCTTCGAGGTTGGAACTCTACTCGGCGTGGATATCATACACAGCCGACGACATCTCAATGCCCTCGATCGAGTCGCCATTTCTAGTACTACGGCTGTCACTTGGCTGTCACCCGCACCCAACCCGTGTGAAACCAGTACCTGTGACATCACAAATTGTGATCGTCACCAACATGACCTCTCGATTGCGCCGAAACACCATTTACACAACAAACACCACCACTACACCCACAACGACACGACAACACCACGACAGAAGGAGGGGGCGATGGGCTGTCATGCCCATCCCCAATAATTGGCGTGTTTTTTAAAAAAATATTATCTTATTGTACTGATTCACCCAACTTTTGCAGGCACAACGACGTGACGAGAAGGGTTTCCCCCCTTCTCGTCACGCCAAACACCATTTTCGACGTGGCCAGGAGGGGTAAAACCCTCCTCGTCACGCCGAACACCCATCGTGTCCAACGCGGCAACGACAGACCCACTGTGGCAACAACACAACCAACGCGGCAACAACACAACCAATGTGGCAACAACACAAGTCCCCACCCCTCCCTCGCTCGAAACGCGAGACGGAGGGGGTATATTTTCTCCAACCAGTCCCCCATCCCCTCCCTCGCTCGAAACGCGAGACGGAGGGGGTATATGTTCCTCCAACCAGTCCACCATTCCCCCCTCACTCAAAACGCGAGACAGAGGGGGTATAGTTAATTTAATTTTCCTCCAACCAGTCCCCCCCTCCCTCGCTCGAAACGCGAGACGGGGGTATATTTTTTCCAACCAGTCCCATTCCCTCCCTCGCTCGAAACGTGAGACAGGGGGTTTAGCCATTGGGCCACAAGGATTTTTATTTTAGTTAAAGTATTATATATCTAGTTTAGTTAGTTTAATTTAATTTAAAAAACCCACAACGGTGTGGGTTTTCGGCGGGTGTCTCGTACCACGTGGGTTTGCAAACCTGTGACGTGCCCTATTTATACTGTACCTTTTTGCTCACTAGCCTCCATCGTAGTCGCTTCAAAGCCTGTACCTGTCGAGCCATTCAATTTCAAACGTGATTATGGACCAAAGGCAAACCCCTGTGAAGTTCGAACATATTTAGTTATGGGAATAATATATAATTAAATAATAATTGTAGTCACACACAAGCAAATCAAAGACCCCATCACGAAAAATCAAATCCGATTTTGAGAAATTAGACCTTGACCCTGCTCGCCAACGGCACCAAATTTGTCCCTTTTTGTTATCCCTCTTGTAAAAATGCTCCATTTGGGAAGCTAAACAAAACTACAAGAGCGATTTTTATTTTTCTCAAAACTGACTGAGTTAAGAATTTTGGTTCAGGGCAATTTGGCCACCTTATATAATTTACCTATATATGGTTAAAATAAGATAATCTTAGTCTATATATGGTTAAGATAAGATAATTTTGGTCTATATATATGGTTAAGATAAGATAATCTTGGCCAAGATATGGTCAAGATAAGATTAGGTTAGTAAAATCTTTACTTAATTCTCTTTATGGAACCCATATATGGTCAAAATAAAAGGTGATAGCCCAACTCTGACCATAACATGTGAGAGAAATAGTCAAAATACTGCCAATCACAGCCCTTTTACCTGCCTTTGGCCCTAAATTAGGGGGTCCAAATCATTTTGACACATAAATTTGGCCCTGTGGCCCAAAATTTCTGTCAAACCCCTTTTTTTTTTTCTGGGGCCAATTTGGCCACTGTACAAAAGTAGTGGTGACTAAGTCTGGTGCACCATATAACGAAGGAATCCGTACCAAAGGTCACGCCTTCTTATTCAGGCTGGTCACGAGCCTAGAATTCGACAGAATCCAAAAAAGTTTTCGGAACCGAGTCATGTGACAATCCTAGAGCGCTTGTGAGTTGAATCAAGGCCTGCAAAGTTCAGACTGGCCACAAAGCCATCCGATCTTACCAATCTCATTTTCTAGTTCAGTACACTCAGTATTAGGGTATTGATGTCTTCCCAAGTGGAAATCCAAACAAGGCGTTCAGACACAACTCGAACTGCGAAACACGCAAACCGACCTCGCGGAGGATCCAACAACCAAGCAGCACGGGGCCCCAATCGCAATGCCCGCTCAAATAGAGGGGGAAAGGTCAACAAATCGGACGAAAGGTCTGCAGGTGGACGAACAGATGTAGCCAACGGACGCCAATCGGTGGAAGGAGAGGTTGCACAAAATGCGAACACCACAGGCTCGTCATCCCAGAGTGGAGGTACGGATGTTTGCTGGATCTGCGCGGAGCCAGTCAAGTATTACGCCTTATCGGAGTGCAACCATAGAACGTGTCATGTTTGTGCTCTGCGTTTGAGAGCGCTCTACAAGAAAATAGAATGTACTTTTTGCAAGGTCTACTTTAATCTTATATCACTCTGCACATCGTACCGACATTTCATGATTTATAGGAGAAACAAGAATCAGTCATATTCACAAAATCTCCCGATGCCCTTTTTGAATCGTACAACTCCGAAGATATTCTTTACAAAGATACGAAATTGTCCATTTATTTCGAAACTCCGGAAATAATGGAGGACTCCTTGTTATTGCTCAGGTTCAACTGTCCAGAGCAGGAATGTGCTTACATGGGTAATGGTTGGGGTGATCTCCGTCTACACACCCGCGCTGTGCACGGAAAGCTCATGTGGTTCGTCGTTTATATGTCTCAATCTAATTTAAAAATCGTTATTTCATTATACTCCATAGCGACCTTTGCATCCGATCCAAGAAAGTATTTTCCCATGAACATATATTATATCCTCCAGGAACTTTACCTATTCACCTGCCAGCTGTGAATGCCCGGCCAAGGAAAGTTGCTCTTAAAGAGCCTGTTGAAGGCGGTGTACACCCCTTTTGCGAGTTTTGTCGAGAGTGCCTCTTCGGAGAAGACGAATTGTATGCACATATGCGTGAAAGGCATGAGGATTGCTTCATCTGCAAACGTAATGGCGTCCTTCACAAATAGTAAGACTCTTAAATTATACTGGATTATTGGTTACTGATTATAACGTTCGCAGCTTTTCGAATTATAAAGCCTTGGTGAGTCTCCTAGACGACGTGGTTTATATCGAATTTCCTGACTTCAGGTGAAGGAGAACCATTTCGACGATGATCATTACCCTTGCCCTCATGTCGATTGTCTTGCCCGCAAATTTGTCGTTTTCAACACACTCCTTGATCTTAAAGCTCATATGGTAGAAGAGCATGGCGCCGATATGACTTCCAAGGACAGGAAGGATGCTAGAAGGATACAGACTGATTTTATCTTTGAAGATGGCCGACGTGGTCGCAGAGATCGAGTTGGTGAGCTCGACCGACAGACTCCTTCACCACGCCTCCAGCAACAAGCTCATGCTTCGAGCTCTACTGCCGTATCAGGACAACTCCCACCAACTGGATCGAGAAGGAGAGAAGGGTTCGGTGCAGCTCTAACAGGATTTGACAGTACTTCAACCAGGACTAATCAAAATGTTCGACCTTCTTCTCCTACTGAGGTTGGCCCGGCAGAGGCTGAGTGTGTTTCTTCCACTGTAGCTTTTCGATGTTGATTGATGGAATTTTTTCTTTGATTAGAAGACATGTTGCATTCATCTCCAGACTCGAATCTTTAGCGCCGAACCCTACGGCTGTCTCTGCAGTCGGAGCTGCCATACGTAGTTTTCGCGTGGCGGAGTCAGGTGCTCGCGATTTCATTCTAACAGTATGGAATGTCATGGACAGGAATCTGGAGCACACTGCGAGCATCATCAATGCCTTTGTTGATTTCTTGGATGAAGAAGAGAGAAAACTGAGTATTTTGTCATCTTGGAAAGGTTTCGTCGTTGAGGTAACTTAGAATCAAATCTGCCTTGTCATATTCACTTAACTCTCCTTTAATTTTACAGCAAAGGGGCCAAATTCCTGAACTGGTACCCACTTCATTGGGATCGGGATACGCGGCGATTGCCTCTAGCCGGGTCCTGAATGCCAAGAGTAGTACGGCTGCTCGGTCACAGGCGGTATTGAGCAGAGTAGCGACAGCCGCTGGGGCGTCATCCTCGGGTTCTCTGCTTCACACCCGGCCTCGAGATCGATTCCCACCTTTGGGTGCTCCGTCCTCATCTCGTAGTCTAGCTGAAGTTAAACCATTTCAGCAACCCGGGTCACGAAATACACCATGGTCGAATAGTTCAGCAGCCACTCGTCTGCGGACAAGTACACCTCCACCCGAAATATCTCAGTTGAATAAACGGAAGCCTTCCCCAAAGCTACACACTTCCTTGTTCCCTGAACTACCCCCCTCTTCAAACGCTAGAGCGAAACTGCAGGTCAGCGGTAACGTCTCCTTAAAGAATATATTGGGAAGTGCTTCAACACCGCCTGGGACTTCATGGGGTGCAAATGGTCTTTCTACTACTACCCAGACATCTCCCAAGGCTGTCACTCAGAACCGACCTGATGAAAGCGATGGTAGAGCATCTGCAAAGAGTAAGAAAGGAAGGGGAAAGCAGAAGCAAACATTGTTTACGTTGGGTTCTTTCCCTACGTGAACGGTTTGCAGCAACAAGGCGCATACCCAATTTCTTTTTATGCCGCGATTTCTGGTCTTGCATATTGCTCGCTGTGCAAATCAATGCAATACCTTCATGTAATCATTTAGATGTCTCATGTCCATCCTAATTTCACTTCTGAACCTCAAATCTTACTTTTCAGTAAATGTTTCGCTTTCACCTGCGTAAAGTCAAGTGATTTAGCACAAAGCCTCGTGTCGTTCCTCCCGCATCCCGAACTGGTGACTTGAGGCTTGTGTAAACAACCCCAGACTCAATCTCCTCATCCATGCCGTCCAAAGGAAAAAAACGACAGTCAATTCCGGTATTGTATGACTACTTTCAATCAGTGCAGCATGTTAATTTCAGCAAGGTGGAGGAACCAGCTCCTGAGAAAGATCGATCTGCACGTGTGTCGCGTACTACAAAGGTACTTTCTGAGCGATCGCGAATACAAGACGGTCCTTGCTCCAAGTCAGGTAAAGAGGAAAAAGACTCTACAAATGTAGTATCTACTCAAAAGTACTATTGCATCCCAGATGTCGTTGCCAGTGGTTCTTCTGATTTACTCGCTCCCGGGGAAGGTTCCTCGAAGCTGATGCAAGTCAAGGAAACGTACAACGTTTGTGAAACGGTGACCAATAGGTCGAATATTATCACTGCCGACAGCGGCAATGAAATGACCTTGCAATCAACAAACTCTCATAATACTCATAGTATCGAAAAGAACTTCCATGCGCGCAATATTACCCGGAAAACCATAGTTATCAGTAAGTCGATGGTCAGAACTCGCTGGAGCCTATCTATTTATGATGCATAGTTCACAACCAAGGACCACTTTACTTTGGCCCGGGTGGAGAAACTGTAGAAACAGTTAAGTTCTGTAAACTGCTATTTTCGTGTGCTGATTATTTTTAATTTGTAGGAATTCATGTCATCCTCCGACAGCAGCTCCGAGCCCACTGAGGCTATCAGCAGTAGTAACGAAATTTCTCGTATATCCGATTCAGTCCATATAGTATTGTGATTAGCTCTATGTTTGATCCACTTACTAACTCTATCTTCCCGAAGATCCAAAAGAAAGATGGAAGGCCCTCTCTAGAAATACCAGATCCCGAACATTCAAGTCCTTCAAGTTGGAGAAACCAAGATCGTGGCAGTGGTGTGTACCTCTAATATTTCACTGTCATGTTTTAATAACCGCCGACATAGCCAGTACATCCTCCAGCCCTTATCAGCAGATTTCACCCTCGAGTAATGTTTCCACTTTCAAACGACCAACGTTGTCGACGAAGAGTCGAGGTTCCAACGTGTGTATGTATACCACCCTCCTTCGGTATCGGCAAAGTGTATTGATCTCTTCATTAGTCAAAAACTTGAAGGAATTCAAAAAAGAAGTATGCTGTAGTTTAAGTTATATTTCACATACTCATTGTATCCAGCAACTCCCTCGTTACAAGGACAGGTATATCCGGGATTACATGATTTCAGACTTTCGGACGATCATGAGCGCAGGTGCAATACCATTGTGGCGAGCTGGGCCTCACCAGTACCAGGACGACTTCAAAAGGATTAGGCTACGTTGTCCGCAACTATGGGACGTCGGTTTCTTCGACGAGCGTGGAGGATTCACGCCTCTTTTCAATATAAAATACACCGCAGAGGAGAACAGAGAAACAGGGTTTACCATTCCAGACAACTTCGAACAAGCAACATTCCTGAAGAATGAACTTCCCTCAACACAAGTGTTCAAGAGGTCACACACCATTCCTCGGAGTGGAAACCAATTTAGCTTTGTCCGAGAAGCAAGGTTGGCTTAAATCTTATGATCAACTTGATTGGTCACTCACTGAGTCACTGGATGCAATGATAGTGATCCCTCAGCCCCTTCATGGGTTTTCGATCTAACTAGACATACTACTCGAGCTTCCATTCTCGTGCTGCCAGATGGGGCTTTATGGACATATTTCGAGGATGTCCACAGGTTTTTTGCAACAGAGCAGGGTCGCGACTATATCTTTAGACAGAGTGTTCAATGGTACCAGCATTTGCGAGAGAAGCGAGGAAACAGAGAGAAAGAAAATGGTGATCTACTCCTCGTGACGGGATGCTACCTTGCGAAAACCTGGGCTACTGCCACATACAGTGGAAGGGATAAACTAGAACCTCCGCATCGTTTGGAATTGCAGTTTGTCGCCGCAGAGGGTGATTATCAGTGGGATGGAGCCGAAGAAATGCATGTATGCACAGGATCTCAAGAATCCAAATCAAAGTCAGAACCTGACCAATGCATCGCTGTGGAGGTTTTTAGAATCTATTGCGATAATACGGTGTGGAAGAGCCAGATAGACAATAGCTCATCAATTTTCAGGCCGCTTCTATCTTTTGGACTGAGGAGGTAGACATAGGGTTGGATGGAAAGTAGTATCCCGACTTTCGAAATGAAATCATGACCTTTTCTCTCTTTCTCCCCCAAGCAACGCAAAACTTCATTCAGTGCGAAAATGACGTAGATGCTGCACACCTTGCTGCAAAAGGTGGCTAATAGCGTCCACTTCGGCCCTTCTATCAGTGGGATTGCCAACGAACCTAGATATTCGCTGCCAAAAGAATTTGTGCCAACTCAACACAGTTTTCTAGTGTATCGAGTAAGACAATGTGTCAGGGTAAGGCGCTCAGCTCACCGAGTAGGAAATTTTATTCTCATTGCGGTCAAGGTACAGGCATGCTAAGAAAAAAAATAAGGCTCAAATCAAGCCATATTAATGTTGCAACATACCATTGTCATCGACAATGTTATAGGACTTGAAGACAAGACTTGACAACAGGCCGAAGTCTGATGACGTTCCGCCTATGATACAGGATTCATCTATGGGTCGAGCTGTAGAATCCTTGTCTGTGTCTGTACTTGTCTTGGTGGTTGAAGTCCAGATATAGTCCGACACCAAAGCACATTTAGCTTCGGGACTCTGAGGAGCGGGATAAACCATTCAATGACAGACGTAAAGAACGGAAAACGAACTTGGGAGAACATGATCTGTGCAATGATGTCTGATGGATGAAACGCTGTCTAAGAAGGCTGTTCAGAACACGACTTTCTGCCAAGGACATACAAGAAAGACTTACTGATAGATATTGGGATTCAGGAAGGGCTTCGTTTGTTTTGTAAAACCATCGCTGAAGGAAAGGTAGGGGACGATGAAGAATCACCATATAACGAGCCTCGTCATCCGGTGGATCATCAAAGTTCTCAAACCAAGGAAACTTTCCAAGGCTAATCCTGGTTCCCCGTAAGAAAACACACTGGTTGAGATTTTCATTTCCTGACGAGCCTCCATCCGAATCATTGGGTAAAATATTAGCACCAAGCCAGGTACCGTCGGTGTAGCCGCCCGTCATTTTATAGTCATGACTGCTAAGGGAAAAGGTGGCAATAGACCATGATCGTGCTTTATCAACGCCTGTGACGATATATACAGATCCATTTGGAGGGCTAGCGTGAGTATAGTGACTGAAGTACTGGTACCAATCTAAATAATGTTCTTGAAGAAAAGCATCGAGTCTTGAAGAGGACACGAGGTCTTCTCGAGATGCACCATCTGGTAAAACAAGGATGGCTCCTTCACTTTCCGTGCTCTCAATGGCTAATTTCCTAGGAGAAAAAAATGAATGATATTAATGCTACCAGATGAACATACCTACAGAGGTGAAGAAGATGTCCTCGTCAGTCTGATGCCATTACTTCTGACGGTAGCACCGGGCTGGAAATAATTCGGGAGTCTAGATATCTCAGATTCATGAAATTCCAAAGGACGAAAGTTTCTTGGAGTCCCTTGAACATGGAAAGGGTGATTCGCAGGCAAGAAGAGATTGAAGTAGAAAGAAAAAAAGCCGTTATGGGCGAGGCGCCCAACGTCTCCGATCCTTGCACCTTGACTAACATATTCTGCAGGAAGTGAAACGTTGCTCGTGGGAAAATACACTGGATACCCGTGGCCGGTTGGAAGTAATGTACGGACGTAAATGTTCTCAGGAGCAGGAGGAACAGAAACGGGTACGATGTGTGTAAATCCAGGCATGTGAGATACGTCGTTTTCGAATGGAGGGACAATTATTCCTTAGCGAACCAATATCTCAGACTACACACATTGTGCTTCAGAGATGTACTCACTAGTATGGAGAAATTCTGGAGCGTGGTGGTCAGCTTCTCCTGAGTCGACTCGGAGGTGAGATGAGGAGGTTTTTTCGAAGACGTCCTCAGGCCCATCGACCATTTTCTACTATTAACGGGATGCAGTGTCAGGCGAATTGCATGTATACTATTCCGACGACTTACAAAGGACGACTTTATGGCAACTTATGACAACCGCGGTGCAGAAATGAACCAAGATGTACATCGTGTCGATCAAGTCACGGTCCGTGGACTTACTTTTACGGTTAGGTTCTTCACATGCAGTACAAGGGTTGTGTTTCGCCCTTGTTGGACACTCGAACCTTATTCAAGCAGACATAGAACAGCTATAAATGTGTAGAACGCATGTGAACTTTCTGTATTACCTCCCCTGGTATTTGCTAACTATCGCCACAGACGTTGTATATCCGCTCACCTGGCAAAGTGTGAGACCAAATCCCAAAATCTCAGCAGGCTGTGAATGAAAATTACGAGGTAAGATGTTTTGGGGCTTGCCCTTCTGTCAAAAAAACCTTGCAGGGAAGTACTCGTGTCATAGACGATTTTATTACGTGATTGGCCAACAGTTACATCGCATCTAGTGTAAAGACTCTTTGGCAAGTTCGGCAGCATACGGGTTGCGAGGGTCGTTACGCCATTGAGCAGCTGAAAAAAAATCAACAACGACGGTTTTAAGTCATGAGTCAAGTACTTACATCTAATACCCGAGCTTTGAGCCTTTGAAATCAAATAGAATGTAACCGCTGACCCAACTATGAAAGGCCACAAGGGCTTAACGATCTGTAGAAAGGAAGTTAAAATTACTAAAAGAAACACAAAAACCGCAACAGACCGGTGTTGGCCATTTACGAAGACCAAGAAATGCCATTCTCTTGTAATAAAAATGTGTCTGTAAAGGCAAAAATGAGAGGGGTATCATAAGCGATAGAGGATAACGCACAGATGAGCAACTAGAGGAATTATAGGCAGTTGACATTGTCGGACGAGGCCGTTATATTGGTGGAGCGTGAGAACTACCTTCCTGTTATGGTTATCCAGTAACTTGGTTTCTACCAATGTCGTCGCTTGGGCCATTGGTTTCAAAGGTTACTGAATTCAGTGGATTAGCACCAGCAGGTGCTCCGCCTCCGGTACGCATCTCGTATAGAGTAACTGTGTTGATGATTTTTTCATAACCTAAATACAGTGGCGGCAATTCACATTCTTTGACGCTTTGGCAGTGAAAGATGTCAACGACTTGGACAGTACGCCGAGTATTTTCAAGGTATTCAAGTTTTCTGCGAGTTGTGCAAAACATTCAACGAATTCTAGGTTACTCCTGAAATTTCGACCGTAATATCATCGTCCTTTGGTGTCCTCATTGCAGACATTCATGGCAGTATACACCTGCTCAACCGTGACTTTGAGTCAATCAACAGCTGGATTGCTCATACTGGAGGAAGAGTCACACACATGGTTGAAAGGGATAGGATCTTAATCACTCTCGGTGTACGTGTTTACTTCGTTACACAAACTTGAATAAATTCTCATCCTCCACATTTCCAGGAAGAAGACAGTATACGGTCGCCCTTGCTTAAAATATGGGATTTAGAGAATAATGATAAGAAGACGAATACACCAAATCTATTAAGATCCGCCAAGGTCCAATTGAATAACCGCCCTCATCCTGTATTTCTCGTTTTATTGTCGTCTTTCTTCATTCTCAATTACTCTGTCAGGTTACCACCGTTTCTGTCTCCGAAACACTGGCTCACCTTGCTATTGGGCTGGGTGATGGCACCGTCATCCTCTACAGACATCTCGATCAGTCCCTTGCATCCTCCACTTCCTTGAATTCACTACCAAAAGCCCGTACTGTTCATGAATCTCCTACCGAACCAATAACAGGTTTCGGCTTTCGTGAACAAACAGAAGAAACACCTTTGTACCTCTTCATCGTGACCACCAACCATGTTTTTTCTTATCAGGTTTCGGGAAGAGGAAGTGGTGCTCCTGCGACAGCTGTCGACGAGATTGGTTGCGGACTAGGTTGTGCCACCATGGATTGGAAAGGGAAGAATATAATTGTTGCGAGGGATGAAGCTATATATTCATGTGGTATCGAAGGACGAGGAAATTGTTATGCCTATGAAGGTGTGTACCCCATCTTACGCACCCACTGCATTTGAACTGGGTTTCACAGGTAACAAATCTAGTGTCCACTCACACTCGAATTATCTCGTCATTGTTACGCCTCCATTTTTCCCGACCTTTGCATCGCAATCTGCAACAGTCCGAAATTTACTCGCTCGATCTCCTAATGCGGGAGAAACCGATATCACAAAAGTCACTGTGTTCGACCCGGAGAATAAGCTTGTAGCATATTCCGGTACCTTCAAGCAAGGTGTACGCGAAGTGATTTCACAGTGGGGAAACATATATGTGCTCTCCACCGACGGCAACGTTAGTTCGAACCACGTCCATGAAGGCAGAATTACTGATTTTGGTGTTTTATAGCTCATGTGTCTCAAGGAGAAGTCAACATCGGAAAAGCTTGACATGTTGTATCGCAAGTCGCTCTATCTCGTTGCCCTGAACTTAGCTTCGACTCAGAATCTCGACCCTTCGAGTGTGGCTGACATCCGAAGGCAATACGGAGACCACCTGTACTCCAAAGGTGACTATGATGGCGCAATGAACCAATATGTGCAGACGATTGGTCATTTACAGCCCAGTTATGTCGTTCGGAAGGTGAAAATTGTCCAAATGTTATTTTTACGCCGCTTGCTTACGACCCCTTTGCGTACAGTACCTCGATGCGCAAAGAATCCACAATCTCGTTACTTACCTACAAGAGTTACATTCACTAGGCCTTGCTAATGCCGATCATACAACTCTTCTTCTGAACACCTACACAAAACTCAAAGACGTTTCTCGACTCGAGAGCTTCATCAAGACAGAGGCTAAACGAGACTCAGATGAGTTGCCCTTTGACCTGGAAACAGCCATTCGCGTCTGTCGACAAGCGGGGTATTTCGAACACGCTGGATATCTGGCGAAGAAATATGAGAGGCATGAGGACTATTTGCGGATACAGATTGAAGATACAGGCAACTTCGCAGATGCATTATCATATTTGAGGAAACTTGGCCCCGAAGCAGTACGTTGACTTTTTCTTACATTAGACTTTTTTTTACTTACTTACCACCTTACTATCTAGGCTGAGAGTAACCTGGCTAGATATGGTCGAGCCATGCTGCAATCTCTACCTGCCGAGACGACGCAACTTCTCATCGATCTGTGTACCTCAACGGGCCCTCTATTAAACGACTCTACCACAACAAATGAAACTCCTACCACAAAGACGACCACATCCGGGCCGTCATACTTATCCTACCTTGCCTTGAACAGAAGCACGACTGCCGCGACTGTAGTTTCATCTGAAACGGCCATTCCTCCGTCGCCATCAATAAAGACTATCCGACCTGGTGCAGACCGAGAAAGTATATTGATCAGGCGTGGCGAATCCATCTATGACGCTGGTTCAGAAAGCGCAGTTGCCAATGCGTCTGTAAACACCCGAAGTCAACAAACAAATATACCCTCGTTACGGATCGGATTACCAACTGAAGATTTGCCATCACCGGGAGCGTTCCCATCAGCACCAGTAAAGCGTCTTTCTCCGAAGGTTTACTTCCATCATTTTGTCGACCACTTGGAGCAGTTTGTTGTTTTCTTGGAAACGGTCGCTGCGAGGAGGTGGGGTCAGAGTGTGGACGACCAAACTATCACATCACCGACAGTGGCAAAGAATGGAAAGGGAGAAGTCGGAGATAAAGGTGGGTTGATTGAGGACGAAGAGGAGCTGGATAAGATGGACCAAGTTGCGGTTTGGAATACGCTATTGGAGTTATACTTGACTTTGCCTTCACGGATACAAGATGGTGGTGTCGGAGGCAAGCAAGTGGTTAACGGCTCAGATGTGAGTTCAGGCGGGAACACAAGCAACCTGGACGAACGGTCGACGCGAGATAAAGCTCTCCGCGTCCTACGGAGCGCGATTATACCCTATGACACGACGCACGCCTTGATGCTTTGCTCAACACAACAGTTCACCCTAGGAATGGTCCATCTCTATGAAAAAATGGGCATGTATGAAGATGTCCTCCGATTCTGGATGGACAAGCACAACGAAGGCTCTGACCCAGCCGCTTCTCCTAAAGTCATCGAATATCTGATGCTCTATGGTGTCAATCATCCTCATTTATACCCCCTCGTTCTGAGATTCTTGACCTCGACGCCGGAATTGTTGAATAAGCATCAAGAAGATCTGAAAGGCATTCTGGAATATATTGATGAAGAGGGACTCATTCCTCCCCTTGGCGTCATTCACGTATTGAGTAGGAACGGTGTGGCGAGTGTTGGGTTGGTCAGGAATTGGTTAATAAAGAGGATTCAAGAGAGTCGGACGGAGATTCAAAATGTATTGTCTTCTCTTGTTCCCTCACATATGTTTCTTGACTTCATTCAAAGGACCAAAATCTTACGAAATCATATCGACTTGAGACAGCCGCTAAGCACCAGCAGGTCACAGACCTCACAAACGCAGACGAACCTCGTGTGTTTCATGTTACGAGGTGTACAACTTGTCTCGGCCAATTGGATCTCCCTAGTATTCATTTCATGTGCAATCATTCATATCATCAAAGGTCAGCCCTCATTACACTAGTCCACTTTCCCAATTTTCATTGAATTCCAGGTGCATTGCGGAGAACGAGACCGAGTGCCCTGCTTGTGCACGCGAACACGGCGTCATCCGCGAAATTAGACGGAATAACCTCAGCCTCGCAAACCAGCATGATGTATTCCTTTCGGAGGCACAGGAAAACGGTTTTGAAGCCATCGCCGCAGCCTTTGGACGAGGTGTGCTTAACGTCTCAAGGTTGGAAGCAGAAGTTTCATAAGGTTCTTTATCTGTTGATGGCTACTTGACAACACTTTTTCTTTTTCATATTCTTCTAAAGGCAGTTTACGAAAGGGACGATTTACTAGATTTCTTTGATGAAGACAAGTGCTGAATGATATACATGCAATAGTGGCGTGGTACAGATACAACATGTGTCCGTTCTGTCCTAAAAAAGTTCTGTCGCCTTGGAAGAAGTGAATGTTTTTTGTAGAGACGATCTACAATTCCCTCGCAAACGTTATATTACCGGGGAACCCAACCACTTAGGGAATGCCCAGCTTGACCCCGCCCTTGAATCGCTATTTCCACAAGCGGAAGTTGCTGTTGAACAGATCCAGAAACCTGCAAAGGAGGAACAGTCGCACTAGCCGCTGATCTCTCCTTATCCACTTTATCCGCCAAAGTGGCCAACACCTTCAACACCAGCTCTATCCTCAACCAGACCCTTTCCACGACTTCTCTGTTCTTCTGTTTGACGAGGTTTAAGGTTTCACTTCGCGTTTGGTCGAGCATTGGTCTTATGGTCTCTCGCACGATTTCAGTGATTGGATCTTGCAACTCGGAGAGGATGTAGGAAAGTGTCGGTGTGGCGACGTTGGACCCAGGCGTTTGGGGCGGAGAGGGCTGCAAAGCTGAGGATTGGTAAACCTTGAGCGCTGCTTCGAGGGTTTGTATGGCGCGTTGGTTGGTCTCGCGCGATTGTTGGAAACCCTTGAGACGTTCTTCAAACTGAATAAGAAACAAAAAAATAAGAATCACAAAAAGTTGATAAGAGAAGATGAAAACGCGAACTTGGGAAATCGTCGACCACCGAATGTCTCTGTCCTTCTTCTCTTGCTCCACTTCAAACTGCAATTTCTCAATCTTTTGTATCAAGCCAACCACCTCACCGCCAAGGAACTCTACGTCCTTTCCTAGTGCCTCGGATTCCTTGTTCACTCGGTCAACTTCTGCATCCACCCGCTTTTTCTCACCCTCCCGCTCTTCATCATCCTTCCTTTGTCTTTCAGCTCCATAGTTTTCAACCACCTTCTCGGCCTCATTTTCAAACGTTTGCGCAACGTCATTCTGATGCTGGTCGATCTCGTTAGTGAGGTCACTTGCTTTTGTCTCGATAATCTCCAATCTCTTCAGCAACTCATCGAGCTCCTCGCGCGTGGGCAGGTTGGGGTCGTGTAATGTCGCCCCTGGTGCAGCAACGCCAGTCGTGCCGTCAGTATTGTCCCCCCCGCGACTCTGAGGGGCATCGCTCGTGCTTCCATCATCGACGTTCATCGCATCTTCTTCGTAGATGTCATCCTCCACAACTACTGGGACAGGTAATGTCGGCGGCGAAGCCATCTGCGAGATATCCCCAAGAACCTGCTTTATCTTCAGCACCGTATCCGCCAACTCCTGAACATAATGAACAATCTCCAGGTGTTTCTCTTTTTCTTCTTGCTGTAAAGGATCGACGGGCGGAGGGGCCACAGGCCATGATCCTTTTTCGATGATCTTGGCCAAGGCTTCCTCGGACACTTGCTTGGCCTTTTGGCGATCTTCACCGAGGGAGGCAAGGTCCGCGTTGAGCCTCGCCTTTTCTTCTTCACTGAGGCTAGTAAAGAAATTCGACTGGACAATATCAGAAGCGTATTTGTATGCGTGCTCGCAGCGTTCGAACTCTTTTCTCGATTGATAAGCATCTGCAAGAAACCTACCATTTTCGATGATGAACATTTTTGTCATTGTAATAGAAACAGTTGAACAGAATTACTTTATTCTTTCTTCCCAGACTTTCTTCTTTTCTTCTGGACTGGGTTCTGGAATGGGGGGAACAATTTTGAAGTTGAGTACGTCGGGAACTTCGGGTAGTGGACGTGGTGGCGGTATGGGTGCTGGTGCCTCTGGTTGTGGCGGCGGCAAGGCATTTGAAGATGGTGGAGGTGCCGTCGAAACGGTAGAGCCAACAGGTTGGAAAGAACTTTCAACAGGCCGTGGAGGCCTAGTCGTGGCATTAAGAGATGGTCGAAGAGCCCTCGGCTCGCTTGGCGTCTTTGAATGAATGATCACAGGAGACTGTAGGTCTTGAATTTTCCGTGGCGAGGAATGGTCCAGTGAGCTGCGTCGAAGTGCGCTCGGACCAATTGGGATGGGGAGTTTCACGACTGGTGAGGAATGGTCCATTTGTTGCAGACTAGTAGGTGTAGACAGTAAGGTGACGCGCTTTCCAATGGCGTTCGTTGTCGTCGTGCTAGATGTAGATGGAGAAGTTTGATTTGACCCTAAAAGATCATTACGTTAAGTATTTGGAGCGCCTGAAAAAAGGGACTGACTTTTATCGATCAGAGGAGGATCCACATCCATCCGCCTCCTTGCAGATGAGTGACTGTCTCTTCTATCTCTACGACGATTTGAAGACCCAGACCGGCTGCGCGATGATGAATATCGATAACGACCCCTGCTGCGCGATCGTGGACTGCCACCACTCCGCCCTTCTCTCCTCCCTTCGTCGTGGCTCTTATAGCCCGGCGGTCTTTGCGTCTGCCTCGGGAGGTTGTCCCAATCTGGATCACCAGGATGAACAAAGTGACAATGATTTCCGCGAGGACAACCGCCTCCTAATGGGCCGCCATCTTCATTGAACCACTAACATCACATTGGTTTTTGATATTCGTAATGAAGAAGGCGCCAATCGTGTGGTTGATTATGCAGGTGCATGCCGTAAAACAAAAAAGATATTTTTTTTTCACTTCAATGTCATCGTCGTGATCACGGTATATGAATCGAGGACGTACAAAGCATCGGACATTAGGCATTCTTCACTAATCCAAAGTGTAATACAAACTTTGGTGTAAGTACGCCAATTATGTTCCTTGTGGCTGTGCAAAGGGATGATCAACAAAAACAATTTGGTCACGGCTAGCTGTCAGAATATAACAAAAAAAGTACTTGGAACTTTTAATTTCAAAACGGGTCCAAGTTGAATGGCAGTCTATATCGTGATGCAAGAACGTAAATTACCAATAGTAATTGTTTGAAATGGAGAGAAAGTGACAATTATGCCATAGGAGAAGAATAAGGGATCACAAAAAAGCACAGGCATCAGCAGTTTTACTTGAAGAAATCACTCCCAGGTCCCAACTGACTTTCCTCTCCCTCACTGAGACTATCTTCATTCCGATCATCCTTTACCATGCCCGAACCCGAACCCGAACCCACCAACCCCGACGACCCAACCCTAGCCGAAGCACTCATCGACTCCATCTCAGAAGCCTGCGAGTCTTGAACACCATAAGGTCGCATATTCATCAAAAACTGACTCTTCATATTCAACTCTTGCGTGCTCGTCATCATCCTCGCTTGTCCTCCCACTCCTTTTCCCACTCCTCCTGTTCCTGTCGCCATAGCCGTGCCTCCTCCCGAACTTGACTTCCTATGACCATGTCCAAGTCCAAGCCCAACATTAACCAACGAAGGCCTGGCAACATGACCAGATACAGGCAGGTTCACCCCAGTATTGTTAACTCCCACACCCACCCTAGTCGCCACCGCGACCTGAGCCTCCTCATCATCCACCAAGCTCCGCCTAAACGGATCCAAATCCTCTTCCTCCTCTCGAATAGGCAGTTCATTAACAGGACCTTTACCCGGCCCCTTCCCCTTCCCACTGCCCGGCGTCAGCGTAGGAGTCATCTCATCATACTCTGGATAAGGCGAAGAGAGCGGCACCGTCCTCTGTCCTTGCGGGAACTGACGGTGCTGTTGCGGAGTCGCAGGCAGAACCTTCCTCGGAATCGTGCTCGCACCCGCACTAGGTCCTGCATCAAAGATCGTCTCTCTTCCCTTTCCTTGAGGGGTAGAGGCAGGAGGCCGGGTGACGACAGAGTCTGGTGGTCGACGAGAATTCGCACGAGACGGCTGGCTGAAGTCGTATTCAAACGCGATAAACACCTCTTCACGTCTCTTCTCTCCAGAAGCTTTATCAATGCAATAGCAAAGATAAAGAGTATCAGCCCTACAATGACGGCATTTAATGAATGAGTATTGCCAGAAAAGGTAAAAGAACTCACGTATCCCTGACTAATCCCACACAAAACAGACCAACAAGAGCAGTAACGGCCCCCGCAAGAAGTGCAGCTCCAAGTGCCTCTTTGGGAGCTCCGATCGTGTGAGCGACGAAAAGGTAAGTCATCAGCGCAAATGGGAAGCTCAGCGTCAGAGGAGAGATGGTTAGTAACGCGAGAGGTGCTGGTAAACCAACGACAAAAAGTCAATATTATTCAAAAAGGTAGGCAACAAAAAGAAATACATACGTTCAGAGCCAAAATTTCTCTTTTTCGGATTCGGCGTAGGCCGATGGTCCCTCTGCCCTCTTCTGGCCTTCTTCGCACTCCCCGACTCCTGCCTCTGATTTTGCTCATCTTCATCATCTTCATGTCCCACCATCGGACCCTCAACCCCACTCACCAACTCCCTTCCTCTAACCGCACTCTCCCAAAACCCAGCTCCAGTCAGGCCACCATAAACAAGCGCATATCGGCTCAACGTCCCGCTCTTCGTTTCCAACCAGAGGACGAGCCACTGCACGCCCGGGACGACATAGAACGCGATGGGGACGTTAAGTGGGACCCAGGGGATGCGGAGGAGAAGGGAAGGGAGACGACGAAGGAGAAGTGCGATGACCATGAGGAGGCGAAGGAGGGTGAGGATAAGAGAAGCGAGAACGATGCTGCCCAGAGATGGACCAGTGGAGCGGACGAGAGCAGCGTGAATTGTATGGGTGGATGTTGCTGGAGGGAGTGGTGCTGATGGACTGCGAAAATCATAACAAGTCAAGAATCAGAAAAAGAAAGACACGGAAAACGTGAAGGAAACTAACTCGGCAAAGTACCACGCGCCAATAACACTCGCACAAGTCATCCTCAGCACACCTCTTGCGACCGCCCAACTCCAGAACCATATAGCAGCCGACCCCACGATTGCCCAGTTCGCCCATGCGCGCACATGCCATTCAAAACCCGATTGTCCCACTTTTGTCGAGTAACCTACGAGGAGCAGACGGAAGATCAAGGTAACGAAGGGTATGCTACCGAGGAGCATGGCAACTAAAATCGCCGGAGAAAGTGCAAGCACGAATAGATTATTGATAAGGAGGTGGGTCGTCAGCGTGAGTGTTGATGATGTGGTGTGAATTTGTCGGGGGAGGTGGAGGAGTCGTCTTGCGGTGATGAGGGACAGAACCAACGGAATAATAGCAAATAATCGTAGTCTATCAATTTTTTTTTTAAAAAATGAACGGTGTTTTCGAAAATAAATGTTAGAGAAATGGACCTACCCTACGGTTTCGCCCCACGTCGGTTCGGCATCTCCGTCCCACATGAAGCTCCCTACAAATGCACAAACAGCCGAGATGAAAAGGGTAGCCGGGATGAATACAGAGGTGGCAATCATGACAGGCTTCACAAAAATTTTCAATAGGTAGACATGGACATACGCAGCCGCAGCACTGAGGACGGTGAGGATGACCAACATCGGTACCGTACGCAGGAGAACTGTGTACGGCAGCATGACACTCGGGACCTCCTTCGGTCTCCGGGTCGTGAAGAGGAGTAAAATTGAGAAGAAAAGGCAGACAGTGACGAGTCCGAGCCATAGAGAGATCCAGACTGAGTCGTGGTGTTTCCGTCTCTTTCGAGGGGTGTGTCGTGGGTCAGGTAATGTAAAAATGTCTATAGGACGACTAAACCCGTCTCTTGGAAGAAGAGAGTCCGTCAGAGAGAGAGAATGGGGAGGAGGAGGCGGCGCTGGTACAGGTGCTTGTGTACGAACCTGACCTTGGGGCATTGCATACTTCGCGGCAGGTGGGGCAACGAGCAAGTCCGCTGGGGGACTGGACTCTGAAGACGACGAAGGGACCGGAGAGGGCGACTTTCTCGGTGAATGCGCCAGATGGGCCAACCAGCCCTGTGGAGACTCTGGGCTGCTGGAACGCGGACCAGCTAACAAGGGTGCCGACTGCTGCTGCTGCTGTCGTCGTTGCTGGCCATGGATCCCCACATGCTCATCCTCGTCTAATCTAAGATACGGATCCCCTTCCTCCTCCTCTCGATTGTGGAAGTCTAGCAACCCTGCGCTCATCTCGCTGTTTCGGAGGTGAGGATCGTCGAGGTCATCTAGATCAGCAGAGAGGCCGGCACCATGTCTAGAACCGTCGTCTGTGGTGAAAGAGAAAAACATGGGCTGAGAAGAGTCGGCCATTGTGGATGCAGCATTCTGCTGCCTGTTGAGATATTGCGACGCATATGCTGCAAAGGATGCAGCCATATTGTCGTCTTTCCCAAACTTGACTCGCAGTGGTCACAGGTCTTTGCCTCAAGTCACGCGTCTACGTCACATGCTATAATCATTCTCTCATACAACCAACAACCAAGGACGTTAAATTCAACTTGAATCACCCGGATAAATAGTAACTTGCTGACCCATCTCAAAAACGAAAAATCAGGCAGTGAACCAGCCCACGTCTTATCAGAAGCCGAGTCGTCCAACCGAACACAAGAGCGATTGAACCGGACGAAGCAGCAATATATCTCCTGTTCCTTCTCTTCGACACCGTTATATGCCCTCTATCGGACCCATGAATGATGAATTTCACATAAACAGCAAGATCCCTGAAACGTCCCAGTTTCAGCCAACAGATCTGGAAACTCGTATGGTACGAAGACTGATAGATGAGACCCCTCATCAATGCCAACCCATTTAGTGACATAAGAGTGGATCACCAGGAGAAGCGTCCCCGTTGGGCAGCGACAGCTTCAAGTGCACATTAAACCCAGATTAGATCCCTTTACCATGAATCTAATTAACAGATTTTGATAGTCCAAACTTGAGAGTTGTGGATCCTTTTCTTAAAAGGGAAGAATGAGAAGCGTGTCACTGCAGCTATCGAGGTCAGATAAGTGCGAATCTGAAGTACCCGGTCTAACAGCAATCTATTGTAAAACCGGTGGTAGCGATCGCGACTCGACTCCCGAATAATGTGAGTAGAGAGCATTGGTGCTGTCGCCCACCTTTGGTCTTGTTACTTCTATACCAGTGTCATCACAGGCTAACCCGGAACTGTTGAGATACGGTGAAGAACCATGCCTTTCGGCAAGCGTCGGACATGTATAATGTCAAGTTGTCCGAACCCCGCAAGACACAAGGCCAATTCTCCAGACGTCTGGCAAATTTAAATGAAGGTATCAGTGGGCGATGATGAACATTCAAATGACGAACCAGGTTGGCCTAGCCTTCCATCTATCATGAGCGAAGAAAAAAAAAAAGCCTAAATTCCCGACATCAGAAATTTTTTGACAAATCATAGCATAACACAGCCCCAAAGAAACAAGCGCCGGTCGATACGATTGGCAAATGTGCTCAGGCACACACATGGCCGGGCTGGATCCTAGACTGGACATAATGAACACAAGTTGACATTACAACTCACCCCCGCACTGGCAGGCCAAAGGCCCCTTTCCGATTACCATCGCCCATCCCTGAATGGCTAAATGTACGGACCTCACAGTCTCGGACCCGCGCACAAAAGAGCAACCCAAAATTAAAAAAGTGTACAAGGATTACCCAAGTGCCATACATACTGCAATTCATTAGAAAACAAAGTGACGCGGAACTATGTTCTCTAATGTCACCTTGTACCGAGACTTAGTGCCGTATTGGGCTTGGACCAGAAAATCGTCAAGGGGGGCCTGGCCTGGCCTTTCCTTTCTTCTCATCAACATGTACAGCGTTCGGCGTACCTTCCCGTGACATTCATAGCACTTTCAACTGCCATTCTATCTTGTTCATAGTATTGTGCCCCCCGCAATACAAAGTGTATCGGATGTTTAAAATTTTAAAATGTGTCCGTCAGACTTGAACCGGCTCAGAACCGTTTGATTTACATAACTTGTAAAACGGTTCTCATTGACTGATGTAGAAGTGTATACCAGAATCAAATGGGCCAATATGTCAAAAAAAACCTAAGAATTGAGTCCGAGTACGGTTTTGAGAATAATTCCATGGACGTCTTTGGGACATTCTCAACCCTAAGACATTCACCAAAGTCCTCAGTGTTGATTTGCGAATCCAGTCTGAGCGAAGATGTGATCCTTTACAGCTACTTGCAAAAGTGTAGACGTTTCAAAAAATTAGGTGACTCCGCCTCTGTTTGTATAAACAGTCATTTTAGGAAATGGCGCTGAGTCCCACGCCAACTAGTAGTGGAGTTGGGTACTATGCTTCAAGTCAACTGTACAATAGCTTTTCACTGTAATCATCATGGCTAATTATTGATTCATTCCATCTGAGCAAAAGCAACTACTTGTTCACTGCTGGATTCTTCCTGCTCCTGACGAGGAATATTATGAATATATGGTGTAAAGTTGAAGTGGTTATTGGCTATTATGAAGATGTACTGTTAGTCTGTCAGGTTTTGAGCTCTCTTTATATTGCAGAGTTATTAGATCCGTGCAAAAAAAAACTAGATACAGAATAGCAATTAGTGGCGCATGAGGGTGGGGCCCAGGCGCTGTTGCGTCATACTACCGACAATCCTGCCATTTAGAGATATTTGTACAAACAGAGGCGGAGTCACCTAATTTTTTGAAACGTCTACACTTTTGCAAGTAGCTGTAAAGGTCAAAAAAAAAAATTAGTCCCAAGACAATATTAATCCCCCATCGGAACTGAATGTCGTTGGGAAAATTGAGATGATTGATAATTGTCTCCGACGGAGCGGCCAGAGGAGAGATTTAGAATTGTCGTCGACCTGCGCAACGTGACCAGTCTGCCAGTGAGACTCCTTGGCACGCGTAAAAGGAAAGCTTGTGGAGTAGTTGCCTGAACCAATCAAGTGAGACCACATCAAAAAAATAATTCAGAGCATTTATGTAGTAGATGACAACTCGAAAAATTTCTTGAGACAAATGGAGGAGCCGCTGGAGTGGCACCCCCATTCGTAGTCGCCTTTAATGTCTGGACGATGTGGCGCAATCGACATGGACCGCTAACGACATTAATCCCAAGAGCCGGCCTGAGCGCAGGACAGTTTTTCTTTTCGCAAGACGTCTTCCAAAGTGGCTTGCTACCTAGAGTTGCACTGGCAGACCACTAGAGGCAAAAAACACTTCTTTCCAACTCGTATTAACACTGCATGACCATCTTGTTGGTATGATAATTGAAACATCCGCAACCCGTTGGTAGATTTCTAATCATATGCTGATTAGAATAAATCATCAAGTATAAATGTCCGGAGACATACCGCTGGCAGTCATTAGTAATGCTCGCTTGCAACCGCAGCTTTGCGAAAAGTGGCGTCAAGCAAAGGAAAACCGTTTAGATGCATAGACACCAAAAGTGGTTCAAGGAGCTAAGCTGTCCGGAGACCATAGTAAGGTTTGCAATGACACATCTCTTGGTCAAACAATGCCGTCGTCAAATTCCGCACGACTTGATCGATCCCTAAATTGTCATAAACAATCTTTTAGAAACGATTCAAACGAAACTGAATCATTTTGAACCCGCGGGTAACTGTATGAACAGAAAATTGTTCATCATTGCAAATGCGGAAAAATAGAGATATATCATCATTTACCCGGTGTCCCACTCGGGCCGGAAAACAGATAAAATTTTTTGAAATTGGGGTTGCCATAAAAAGAGCGAAGCGGACGGCAGCAAATCAGGAGAGTTGAGCCAGCTGATTTGTGTTTCCAGAGAGGTTAGGCAATTGGTTCCTGGCGGGCGCTCGTGGGGGTGCAGGAACGCCGGCAACACCTATTTAATAGACAGGTCCAATCTTTATATAGTTAGAATGTTTTTTTTTCCTCCGTCCCAGGGATGCTGGCTGTTGCCAAAGCAGCAAATCCGCCCATGTGCCGTGTGCCTTGATAGGAGTCGTAGTAAGTGTGGAAATTGCAGTGAGGAAAAATGAATTTTCTAGTCTTCTATGTAGGACAATTATCCCGATGCCACTGGGTGACTTCCCATACCACTATCTTGAAATAATATAAATTTCCATTTCTCACGACCTTGAATGGAATTTTTCTATGGTAACGCTGACAGATTTGTCCAGCTAAGGGAATTGATGGTGGCGTTTTAGAAATAGGTATTCAAGATAGCGTTACGGGAAGTCACCCACTGAGAAATTAATTCTAGAGTAGACCCAAATGCGACGATTTTCGAAAAAAAATATATATTGAATAAGGAAACGCGGATCAGGGTGTATACGAGTGAAAGCATTTTTGAAGCAGACCCTGATTATTCTATGAACCAAAATTTACTCTGCAGGATATTCTATCCCCAACTCCTTAGAGTCCTCAGACACCGACAACAGTAATGTTGAACAGCTGATCGTCTTTTCCATCCGAAGGGGAAATGCGAATCCAATAAATTATAAAAAGAATAAAAAAGATAATTGGAGCTGCACTGAACGACTTAAACGATTCGTATTCTCGATGATGCTGACATATCTGTGTAAATTTCAGAGTCCTAACAGTCATACACGTCAGCAATTGTTTATAAAGATCATACTTGTGTGCCTATAAAGCCTCTGGAGATGCCGAACAAACCAATCCTACCGGGATGCGGCCCAAAATAAGGCGATGAGAGTGGGTTTACGTGAAAAGGATCAGCAGCCAAGAGGCTGGTGATAGTGTAGTTGCCTAGGCCATTAAACTGAGACCACAAAAGAATCTGATCATTTAGTATAGGATGACGAGTCGGACTATCAATGACTGACCACAGCAAGAGTTGGACCAACCAAGGTAGCGATCTCAAAGATTTTCTTGGGACAAATTCGTTCGCTGAGAAGAGGTGCTGGAGTGGCATGGTCGTCTTTTATTATCTAGACGATGCAGATCCCAAAGAGCTTGCGGCGCTGTGCTTCTTTTTGCAAGAAGTCTTCGACGATGGCCTGTGATTGTAGTTTGATGTCGTTCTTGAAGGTGCCACTGGCATCAGAATGTATATTGGGTGTACGCCTTGATTAGAAGCGGAAAAATATGAATTTCTGGAAACGTAAAGACTTCTCAAACCCATGCCCATTGGATTTGCGAAAGTGGGCTACCAGGCGCGTAAAGCAACGTGTGGGTTCATCATCGAATACATTTTATCAGTCCTTCCAAAGTTTAACGGGGTGCATAGGGACTTAAATTTCGAACAAGGAAAGCCGTTTTCAGCCATAGAAGTACGATCCACACAGATACCAAAAGTGATCCAAGCTTTCAGCGCTCAGGCAAGCCTGATAGTAGACAGATATGGGTAATGTAAAATGGAATGTCTTTGCCGACCCTATGTCGCGCTCGAGCCGGAGAATGAGTCCCATTTACATACCATAAAAATAGCGAAGCGGACGACCGAATATCAAAAAACAAAGTGGATTGCTGTGCGCCATGGCAGACGAGCACAGTTGCTAGAGCAGAACGCAGCACATCATGTCATCTGTAACCGCAGGCATGGTGACACTTGAGCAACTTGAAGTATCGTCCGATTTCGGCCAGCATCATGAGAACCCTGATTGGGGAAGCAAACATCGGTATTGTCGGTTATCGTTGGGCACTGAATCTCGAGAAACGCATCCTAATAAGTGATGCTGAAGAAGTTTGTTGTTCGTTAAAATTTAAAAGGTCATAAATCACCGGCAGAGTAAAAAGAACCCCAAAAGAAAAAATAGCCCCTGCAGGACGCCCAGCCGCCAGCGAGATGAACATTCGTTGCGATCACGGATGCAAAATTCGAATCAAACCAGTTCGTATGCCCTTATCATTCTTCAACACTTTGGTGTTCGCGTGCGCTTTTGCTGCGCTGAGCGAGCCAAAGGGTGTAAGTGGTGACGGTGACGCGGTGACGCAGCGTCTCCCAAGTTCAAGTGACGCCACCATTCCCAAGACAACTGGGTAGTTTATTTTTCAAGACAGAACGGTGACGTCATTCAAGTTTATAGCAGCATCCAGTCCAACCCAAGGCAAGAATGCCTACTGGATACACCGCAATTTGACTACTACAATCCTTCGCAATTGTTATTGGAAAGCTTGAGTTACCAGTAATTCATTAAGAACTTTGCAACTCTATATCAAGCATCAACGTTTCAACACTCATTGACATAGTAGGTGCCTGTAATTTATTTTCTTAATTGTCCAAGCCGAACTGGCAGAGGCAAATTCAATACTAGTTCGTTGTTCAGGCACCACAAGATGCCCTGTGGTGTAAAGACAAATATGTATCCTGTCATGGATGAGAAAAAAATGCAATGAACCATTTATTTGTAAGCAAGCCGAAAGCCCCGCTACACCAAAACAGAAGAGTTACCTCTTCTGTTGACGGGGCTATATATGACTGAGGCGGCCAGCCTTACACTATTTCGATCAACATTGGCAGAGTGACTCCTTAATCATGGCACAGTGAAACCGCAGTTATTGCCAATTTATCCTTCGAGCCTGTAATGTAGACATCGTAAGGCCGCTACTGATCCATTTCTCACCTGTTATAAGTGTTTGATTTGCGTCGCTAAAGAAAATTTTTTGTTGTTCGTTAAAACTCTAGCAACTTATAAATTTTAAAATTTAAGGGTCCTGAGTCACCGGCAAAGAAAAATATCCAGAAGAAAAAATAACTCCTGCAAGACTTGGGTATTCGCGTGCGCTTTGGCTACGCTGAGCGAACCCAGTAAGGTGCAAGCGGTGACGCATCTCGCAAGTTCAAGTGACGCCACCATTCCCAAGACAAACTATCGGAGACTTTAGCTCACCATGATAAAAATAAATATGACAAAGCGCCCACGGATAGCTCAATTCAACAATCTGCAGCCCGGAGGCAAGAACGCTTTCTGAATTTTCCTAGTAGAGTTAGCCTGAGACACCACAATCTAAAATCGTCGTAAAACCAGTAAATTCATTGCAACTCTTTCTATGGTTGACGGTTCCGCCACGTGGTATGAACGGGCGCATCGGATATGTGATAAATTCTGTATTTATAAACGCCCTCCCGTTGTCCAATAACCCCAAGTTAAACCGGAGGGCTACAAAGCTGTGAGTCCGTACACCAAAAGATCGGATAACAAAAGAGTTATCTCTTCTGCTACCCGGGGCTATATATAGTGGTGTAAGCGGTAGCTTACTACAATAGCCGCCCATATCAAAATTACATCCACTTCAATGTTGTTGTTTAGGCACACCAAGACAGCCTACCGAGCGCCTGCAACACAGAGCGTTAAGACAAATAGATCGTTTCCACGAGTTCCTGGAGTCATGGATGAGAAAAAGATAAGATGCGTTTAGTGGAATAAAAATAATCTGCCTGCCAGGGTTTGATCAGCAGACAGTTAGAGACAGTATTGTTGCGACATTTATGCTTCGAAGTGGCTTTCAATGAAAATGTAGTTAAATACCGTAACCCACTACTGATTATGATAAGTTCTGAGACTATGACCACTTGCCAGAGTTTGAACCTAATAGTCTGCAGTATTCACTCCGTATAAGAACGAGTCCCGATATCAAGCAAGCAACATCAGATTTGACACGCAAAATGCCGCCGCACAGGAACCGCACTTGCCGCGGTACACGGGATGAGTAACCCGCTGTGTAATTCAAAAAAATGTAAGAGCTTTCCACTCCACATGGTTGACCGGTACATGACCCTTCCCTTGACTTGAATGGGTTCTTGAAGAGTAAAATTCAATACGTCCGTCTACATTTGGATGCGAAAAGAGGCCCGTGTCATGGTCACTTGTTCAACGACGGGCAAGGCTCGAGGCGCGCGGGTTTTATTATTATATAGGGCACAAAGGCCGAACGTGGTAGTCCCATCCCGGCAGATCCTGTGGCAGCTGGACAACTCCAGACGTGCGAAGCTCCAATAAATGATCGGCGCATCAAGTGATCTGATGATCTCCCATTTTATATTTCGTTTTTTTTACTTCCTCGTGAACACCGATTGCTGTGCTACGGTAAATTTCAGACCAAGGGTAGAAAAATCGACATCCCTGTCAAGTAGCCGATTAACCACTTTACATGAAATGTGTCTGCAGGATTTAGTTAAATCTTCAGAAGAAGGGTCTGTTGCAGGTTTATGAATCACAAGAACAGTTCCATATGACCATATAGCACGAGTGTCAATTTACTCCATGTCCGCTGTATGTATGCCATTCAACTTCTGTAATATGGTGTTCGGGGAATTAAATTTGTAGGCCTTCGACTAAATATGGCTCAGCTCACCTTTGATTAACAGGAGATAGCTTATCGCATATTCGGCCGGATGATTCCAATTTCCAATTTCCAACTTCGGAACTGAGTATCTTGACAAGGGAGGTATCGCTGCGAGTTCAATTTTTTTGGTCAGTCTGAGACGGATAAGTACATGGAGTTGCTTCTTCTGATTGGGTCATTAAAGTAGCACAGAAGTTGAACCATGTCGAAGTTTACCTGCGAGCAATCATAGTACTTGGTGCATTCCACGTCCGACGTCTTTGTTCGCTATACAGAAAACAAAAAGTCACGAGGACAAGTTTTAGCCATTCACGGAAACGGAAGTTCGAAGCCTGACACTGACATTCAACATTATACCTTCCCGACTAATTTGAAATATAACATCTAAACTTTTTCCGACACGTACCCTTGAATTATAGAGTTTGGTGGATTCCGCCCTGTTCCAACGGTTATGATCAGGTGTGAATGGAAACCAGCATTGGAAGGCAAAGAAGCAGCGAATCAACTCCCCAAGTCGAAACGAACGAGCCTAGAAACCTGTGTCCCAACATTCCATCGCCCTGTTTCCAAAGAAGAATGCTGGTATGGCCCGATAAGCAAGTTCTGAGCCGGTTTGCTGCACAATCAAGTGCTTGCGACGCTTATCTTCAAATAACCCCCATGATGCGATTTTACTGCGTATCGGAATAGGGCATCGTCGGGGAGAATTAACAAAAAGGTCCGGCGAGAAACCAGACGGCAACAGACGGCAATGGAAAAGAATGAGACGTAAGCAAGTTTACAAATTGGTCGGATGCTTTCCTATACGTTGCCGTCGTTGCGCCGCAATGGCGCATAGCGGCGTTGCACTGCTTTCGGAAGCCGACGGTATACGCAGCCAGATTTTCATAGTTGAATGGTTGTCATTCTTAACCGAGCACGATGATAGCATGTGAATTAGTAATATCATAAAATGATAAAGGGATGCTGTGCGGATTTGGCATCTGCGAGAGGGAACTAGAGAGCACGAGAAGTGGATTCTAGAAAATTAAATAGTTCATCATGGTTTTTCGGTGAGTTCATATGAACGACTGGTCACCCTGTAATAAGAAATTAATGACTTAAATTGACATGTAAGGAGTCTGCTCACAGCGTGGGAGTCAGCTATGTTGATAACTAAAATAAAATTTTACCTGTCACCTACTGAGGCTGAATCGCGTGTATAATGAACAAAGCAAGCAAGGTGTAGAAACAAAAATTGTATCAATGAAAACGTTTTCTGACATTGATCTATTGGGGAGAACCAGATATGACAATAAAATCAAAAAGATATGTTGCTGAGAAACAGAAATCATTGTTCGAGTGCCCAGGAACGAACACGGAGAGTCGAAAGGGTCATTGAACCGAGACGACATCGGTCATTAACCATGTCACTGTCAGACAACGACCGAAGAAAGCGGTGCTGGCCTGTTGGGAAAGGCGCTCGTCACATTGGCTCGACGCCATCACAATCGCAATCGTCATTCGTACGAATACAAGCAATAGTCAATGAAAGAGGGTTGTATCTGAAGACGTGAATCATTGGGAATTTTTAGAAGGACCTAGAGCAGCACCAAGACTGAAGCGATAGCCAAAAGTCAAGTCCACACCAATCGGAAATACAAGGCATTCCCAGAGTAGTCAACGCCCAAACTGAATCCGTCAAATAGAGCTCATCATCTAGCGCTTTTCACGGGCAGTAAAAAGGGGAAGAGGGAATGACTAGTTGATGGTAACAGTCATGAATCGAGTGAAGCTAAGACGGAGAGCAGGCGATGACGTCTAAATGAAAGAAAACCCACCCCTTGAGCAAATAAGCTCATAAGTTAGTGTGGGGAAAGTGTTGTTGGATCGCCCAAAAGCACCTGCTTAGCGTCGGTACGTGCCGATGTGCGTACGGGACCGCAATTTGGGATGTGAAGGTAAGAGAAGGGGAAAAGGCTTAAACCATGTCGTCGCCAATGGTGCGGAGATTTTGTTTTATGAATTGGGCACCCGAAATTTGAGCGGTCCAGGACTCGAAACAATCATCAATTTGGTTAGGTCTCGGGTAAAAAGGCTAAATCAATAGTAGAGAAATTGTGAACTGAGGGTAGTGGATGAAAGGGATGCTGAGAAGAAAATACTACCTCCGACTTCAAGTGGCCTTAGTAGGCGATGACGGACCCCCGGTGATGTAAATTGACGGTGAAACATGTCGCAAAACGAGACGGATTAGAATAGGTTTGGATACGGAAACAAAGTAACCGAGGAGGACGGGGGACAATGAGTGCAGGGTGGCTTTGGGTTGCTTTACAACGATGCGCTTTGACCTCAATCACGGCATGTCGCGTCGCGTCCAAAAGGCTAAAACGCGTCCCTGAACCAGTCCCTTTCACGCGTTTTTGAACATTTTGACTCGGACAAAGAAAACTTTTTTTTTTTTAACAGCGACCATGTGAAAGACGCACCTGTGTCTGTGGGTCCAGTTCATTGATCAACAAAGAGCATGCAGGCCTTGGGCTAGTTCTCCTTTAACAACCAAATACGAATACAATGTTAGTGGGTCCAAGTGTTTTAGTAGCGAAATTCAATTTGCCTTTGGGAAATGCCTTCGCTTAAATAGACATCTTTCAAAGCTTTTGATTTATTGGAGATTTCGGACAATGGCGCTTTGAGTGATGCGACAGCTGACCGGCGTTCGATTGAAGGACGTGGTCGTAATTCTCGATGGAATTCCAGGATAGGACAAGGTCCGAATCACCAACCGGCTAATAGATAATAGTCCAATGCACGAACAGTGTACAGCTGTGACTGGAAACATGACCCATCAATCGTTTGAAGTAAGGGTTTCGTCGCATTCATTCTTGAGCGAGTCATTACTGGCATTAGCATTTAATTAGACAGTATATGTACGTATAATGCGAGTCAAATGTAAATTTTTTTGTCATTGTCCCATGATTTGCAGAAATAGGATAAAGGATATATTAGGTGAGTCATCGAAAACAGTATGCGCTGTGGCGTCCCAAACCATTGTTGGAACTGATTCGCGCCGCGCCACGCGAACAATTGCAACTGAAGTTTACTCATTGACAGGAGGCTTAACCGGTTAGCAGAAAAACTGTCTGGGCGAGGACCCACACACGTTCGGGCTGTACGCAGAACGTTGCCAACACGCGTATTCCAAGAACTGCGCGGAAGTGGCTGGCTAATACTTGACACCGGAAAGTGGTAAAAAAGCGTGGAGGCACAGATATGTCTAGTTTGTGTGTTTTGATCAAATAAGGTAATTGAGCGACAAGGAAGGCAGTTGAAAGACAGAGCCTTGGCGACAAAAGAATTCGAAGCAGTAAAAAATCTATTTGATAAAAAGTCGAAGGTGGCGGTTCTTTTGGAGATCGGTGAAGATTCCTAACAGGTTGCACATGAGACAACTACGTTCGTTGAATTTAAACATACATTAAATAAGATTCTACAAGGTAACGGTGTGGATGGACCTGCTGGGATGACAATAATCAATGATGGAATTATTGTTATAGTGAATACAATTAAACCGGTTGCAGCAAAGTGAATTTGCTCAAACTATTGCGGCAAAGGTTTTGGTTGGTGAAGGATACGTGGCAGAACAGCCGTGCCTGCGGGTGTGCAAAGTCCAGCATTGGTGAGTAAGCGGTGCGACGGAGACGAGTCAGCAGCGAACGAATGTCAACACCGGCCAAAGAGGAATTGCGTAAGCCGCAGAAATAAGCCGAGCTGAACGGAATGGGCTGGTTCGGTTGCTGATACGAGTCAGATGAGATCTGAGATGGAGCCGGCTCTTACGATTCCTTTATATATTCCCTTCATCCATGCACTCTTTATTCATATCCCCAGCTCCAGAAGCTTGTTGTTATCTTGTCCTAACATGGCCACTTCTCCATCTTCGTCATCTTCGTCGTCTTCGTCGCCCGTCCACCGCTTCAGTCTCGTGGACCCTGCTACACACTCTCCAGCAATTCTCCAACTCATAGATGTCAAAGTCTCGAGGGAAGTCGTAGGTGAGTATCCGTCAATTTTTATTTTCAGTCGCTTTTTGGCTGACTTACTATCTCAGAGTATGCAGTAGATGTCATTGTAGACACCGTCGACTATGCTCTCGGTCGTCCATCGACGTCAAGGAAACCAGTGAGGCGCCCAGAGCATCTCCAGTTCACAGACTTCGTAGCCAACATGCTTGAACGTGCCGAAGTTACAACGCCCACACTCCTCGTCTCTCTTGTGTACGTTCAAAGGGCAAAACCTCATCTCCACATTGGACTGGAACAGTGGGCATTGGAGCGCGTTTTTCTTGGAGCGCTTATTGTAGCGTCTAAGGTACGTGCCACCTTTTTTTGTTGCAAACTAACTCGTCTGACTCTTTGTTTAGTATACCAATGATTCGACTTTGAAGAATGTCCATTGGTCGATGTGCACTGGCATTTTCGGCAAACGAGACATTGGTCGCATCGAGCGTGAATATCTCGACGTCCTCAATTTCGAACTTAAAGTTTCAGAAGATGATATCTTGAGCCATCACTTGGGTTTAACGGCAGCAGCTCATCTCCCACCCTCGCCGCGCCATTCACCACGGTCTGCAGCGATGCAGCTTCCACACCCTTCACAAGTACCCGAACCCGAACCCGTTCATGTGTACACCCAGCGCCGCCACACTTCCAATCGTTACCGCCGCAGAAGGGACTCACCATCCCAACGTGTACCCGAGCTGCAGCCTGACAGCCCTGCTTCTTCCTCGTCCTCATCTTCCGATAGTTCATCTCTATTTGGTCCTCATACACCTGACTTCATAGATCCATCTCCTTCACATGTGTCTAAATCATCAACTTCCAAGTCTTCTACATCGACACGGAAGGTGCTCGGTCTCGATGCGTCTCAGTTCCAAAGCCGAACAATAGACAACATTATTCGGAGGTTCCCTCAGATACCAAGGATGCACACATGATCACTCCGTTCATTAACTCTTTCTTCCATCACTCCACCTTGTTTCCCCATCACCATCTAAATTAATCCATTCGTTATCACAAATGAAACCCGTCGCTTCACAAGTGACAGGTTGCTCAAAAATCGTCTCTGTATGCATTTTTCAATGTTGTCACATTTTCTACGCTCTCTGTCCAATCATATGTCCAATTTTTTTTCATCCAATCAGCATTATCGTTCGCATTTCTACCAACATGTGTTTTAGTAATCATAGTTATTCTCTACTTCATTGTTATATTTATTCATATATGCATGTTTTCTTTTTTGTTTTTCATTCCGTTGGACTCGCTTTTCAATTATTCACGTGAGTGAGAATTTTGACACCCCTCCTACGAACACATTTTCTTGTACAAGTTGTAGATCCGCATTTACACCACCCCTTAATGTCACTCATATATACCTATTCCTTCCGCACTTGTTTAAGTATGTAAATTTTTTGGTCATCTGCAAAGCCCACTGTCAGGCTCTACATCCGTATCAAAGTTCCGTGGCATATGAATCGGTCATCAAATTTCAACTCAGGAGCGCTGTGAAAAAAAAAATAAAGTGTCGTGGGCCGGTAACATGAAGCTCCGTGTCTGAAGGAGTTTTACTTATGTATATATTAACTTTTAATGTGTCGCATTTCGATAGTGAGGCTTGTAAAGCACTACTTCTTAAAATTCGTGTGATAGATTTCGGGTTCTGAATCATGGCATGTGTTTCTGTTTCTCAGTTTTTTTCGGCTTCTGTTTCCCTCGAAGAAAACGGTAAACGAAGATTACTTGGCTTGTGTGAACCCTAATATGCAGGAGGAAACCGGTACACCCAGATGAAACAGGGAGCCTTGGCTCAAGAACCCAGTTATCTAGCCGTATAATTGTATTTCGAGAACCTCACAACTTCCTCACAACTTCCGAGTATATTTTTACAAGCCGAACGGTACAAAGTCTTATTGTAAAGCATGGGTAACTATAGCGCCCTGACCGCGAGGTTATCGTCGTACTGACGACCGTGACCAATTCAAAAAACAGGTGGCGTGAGCTGACTGATATAATAATATTGGGTTGCGCTATCACTTGACTATCAAAGTGGCGCATGTCGAGCTCTCAGCGCTGTGCAGCACTGCGCTGTAATGTATATCGCTTGAACGGGCAATATTCAAGTCCTTCAAGCCCCGATTACACCGATTCGGATAAGGCAGCTCCCTCTGCCCATCAAGCAGAGCACATCAACTCGGCAAATTTTTTTTAGGCTAGGGCACTCGGGCTGTTGCACGCACGCTTTTTGTAGACTTTCGTGGCAGTTACATTGACTGCGAAAAAATACTGCGAGTTTAATTGAATGTTGACCCGGTTTGGCACACCCGCAGCCCTTTGCCTCTGCCAGCTGATAGTAATGAACTGCCAAGTGGCGCACATGTAGTGGAGTTAGCAGGAAGGGCGTATAGATAGCGATGCATCTTTTGACACAATCGAAGGTGCCAATCGTCTGGTATCTGTATACAGATCCTTGCATGGTGTGATTATGAGTATCTTAAGAGCCGGGACTTGACATCCCTAACGTTCCATTCAAGCCTTTTTAATTTTCTCGATTCAAATAAAGAACGGTATTATCGATGGCGAGGCGCGCCTCAGAACTGATTGGGAATGTCAAAAGACTCCGAGTCTTGGACGATCAGAACCGACTTCAGTGAGCGTTGAGTGGGCATAGGGCATGCGAGACGACTATCACTGTAAATATGCCTGATGTCTTTTGTTGAAGGTCTCCGAGTCCAGGTAAGTCCGGAGAACCATCGAGGTCCGAGACGAAGAAATCAGTGTGGTTTTCTTATCTGAGTCTTGCCTTGGACTGGTTTGTTTCCATCCAACGCGAGCATGGATGAATAAGATTGAGATAGATAATATGGGGTATAAAAGATGGCATGTCGGGTGAATTTAAACCAAGATAAATGTACTAGTAGTCCCCCAAATAAAACGCAAGCTTCAATATCAAAACGGCTGTTAAAAGCCATCTGAAGCGTTACCTTAAGATTCAGAATCACCTCATGAAAAGGTGGATAAGCGCCCGCTTACTAAAATATTTGATGTAGTTTAACGCTGGCAGTTCGAAAATCTGCAATTTTGTCCATCTCTACTATTACTCGGATGAGTAAAATTCTCGTCGCTCAATTCAAAAAGTTTTCAATGCGATCAAGAGGAGCAAGATGCACACGGTTTGCCACGTCGTCAAACCTATCAAAATCCGAAATGTTGCGCGAGTTTCGTGTTTTCTCTCGAGGTACAAGGTCCGAACGCATCCGACGTTCTTGAAAAAATCGGACCGGGCTACCGACTCGGAAGGAGAAAAGTTAACACTTTCAGGACCATAGAAAGTCTATAGTGTAGTGTTGCCCTTCGAAAGTTCGTTCTTTTTTAAAATATGGGACAAACTTTTTTTGCCTGCATATGTTTGCACTCACACGCCTCATTAACTTTCCACCAGGATCGAGGAATTTTTGTTGGACAGTGGGAATAAGCTGATTAGGATATAAAAGGCGACTCGCACGCTACCCGGCGAACAACTTCACCGGCACCGGATTGACTCCCAGGGCGTCGGGAACATCAACATATACTTTGGGGGCTGCCTCGTTTTCGTGGTTGCGAAAAACAACTGGAGACTGTCATGATCTCAAGTTACAATCGGCAAACCACATCTTTGTTCCATCTCGATCCAGTTCACCTCATGCCAAAAGTATCTAGAATGCATGTGTCGGCTATGCTATGAGGACGCGAACAACCGCCAGGCTGCGCGGGAGGTGTACGTTCCACACGTTTCAGAGCGCCAGTTACATTGGGGGTAATTTTGGTAGACATGCTGCAAGTCTTTCATTCAGTCGGCAAAACATGAAGCCAGGAGAAGCACGGAAAAAGGAAAAGCGCCCATGTGGCAGGCGCCTCAAGTTTTTGTGATGGTGTGATACTAATTGACAGGAAGCCTGTATTTTTTCAGTTCAGAGAGGATAGCATCCTCTTTGTGACGGTAGTTCACATCGGACTTGAGGTCATTCGTGGGCAAAGGGATCACATTGTAAATTAAATGCTTTGCACACCCCAGAATTCGATGGCGTTCTATTATAACTACAAGATAACACGAAAGATGAGCTCATGGAACTGGATAAAATTTTGGTCTCAGCACTTTAGGTCATCGATTATCCGATAATCTTGAGGGAGGCAAGACAACAACCATGATGCCCGAGTTGCATCATAGATAGATGATTACACCTTGATATCATTCGGCGGTTACAACTACACCCAACAAGGAGACTTCCTAAACCGTTCTGTGCAGTTTTCTTAGAAAATGTGGAACTGCTTTTCGTTTGTGGCTCATGGATGGATGTGCAATGTAAATTGCGGAAATGAAGACGCACCGAACGTGGACACCTCTAGCGACACAGCAACTACATAGCAGCTGGAGAAGAGGGAAAACATCTTACAAGTCACTGCCACGGCCAACATATGATTGATGTCTTGAAATAACACACCATGAGGCGAATCAGCTCAACTCTCGGTTTCACCAACCTTCCTTCCTTCAAACCCCGAGGACGATTCAACAATTTCCTTATGACATTTAATGTGACGAAGCATAGAATACTTAAGTGAGTCATTGGTGAAACTTGATTTCAAGCACGATGACTCAGGCCTCAGGTCGGAATGAGTGACCAATCAGATTTGACCCGATCGGATTGACATCGCCACTGCACCGCTTTTAAACTCACGGGCCGATCAGGGACATTTGGACAAATGGATATAAACGGAAGCGGCCAAATGCCGCGCGGAACATATCAGTATATGATTAAATGTTTTAATATTATTACTGCTATGCCCTTCAAGTTTATGTTGTTGCCCTTGACTTCAAGTTGACTTCCATTTGGTCATTGTATCTGCACAGTACAAGTCATTGGTGAGCGGGTACCATGCTGTGCATGTTGTACAAAGGAAGCTTAGGATGTAGTGCGTCAAGCCCAAACCAATTTCGTAGCACTGTAGGGATCCTGTAGTTGAGTCCACCCACTTTTGTCAAAAACTTAGTTTGCACTGGAGTCTGGCATGGAGTCTCTAAAATTTATTAGAAGGCTTAAAGCTAGTGACTATTTAGCGGAGTAACGAAAAACCATTCACAAGGCATGACTCTGCGGATACATCCCGAACCTTAAGGCCTAAGGCCTCATGATCCTGAATGTGAATTGAATTGGTACACCTACTAGGGCTGATCATTCTCTGTGTCAGAAGTAAGGAGCATTCCGAGTCCAATTTCCGATTGTATGGTTCATGAAAACCTACGGAAGCTGCTCCCACGAGTAAGCATGAACAAGGGCGCAAAAGAAAAGCAGGGAGTAGGAAAGAACGATAGGGCGCTTACGGCGCTGTCATTTTTTGGGCACGACATGAAAACAATTGCGCGGAATGATGGAAATGCAGCCAGAGCACTGCGCTGATGGTCGGTATGCTGGTTGGAATGCTAGAATAAAGCGGCTGAATGTGTCTCTATGTGTATTTATAAATAAATTCGGAATGTCGAAGGTATAGATGAGATTACATTCGTGTTGATGGCTATTCAGAGTGAACGTTTGAACCCCTAGTATTCGAAGTGTCAAAACCGTAAATATTGAGTAGTCAATGCACAGTTGTTCATGGTCGTAGGATGTACAACCTAGGTCGTGATGTGATCTTTGGTTTCTTCCTGAGCACTTGATTTGATATTGGTTATTAACTTACGGCACATGTCGATGGACGAGTTACAAATTAGGAGTGTGACGGAGACGTGACATTACGCTTTTCTTATCAGTTACAGTTATCTTTGGCTCTCTCCAATTTGATCAACATCTAGATATCAGAATATCAAAATATCAAGTAACAGATAACAACAGCTGCTAGCAGATAACCAGAATAGCAAATAGCTGATAGCAATAGATAGATTGATAGATTGACTGAAATTGGGTAAAGCCCCTAAGGGGCCTCTCAGCTTGGGACACCTTCTCAGCCTAGAAGGTCTGAGTTGAGACCCGACACCCAATCATTAGGAGTCCATCAACGACGCAAAGGGCAAAGCTCAGACCCCAAACCATAGGAGGAGAGCAATATGAAAGGAAAAATAAAAATAAAAATTGAAAAATCAGAGTACTCACATTTGTTGTTGTAGAGATAGCAGAGCAAGAGAATCCAGATGGAAAAAGCTTGGCAAGAGGACTCAAGATGGTAATTAGAGATAGCATGACAAGGCAATCATCCACCCTGTCCGAGATGGGAATAGCAAGGAATCACATGGCATGGACAGTCATCCACCCTGTCTGAGATGGGAATAGCAAGGAATCGCATGGCATAGACAGTCATCCACCCTGTCCAAGATGGGAATAGCAAGGAATCACATGGCATAGACAGTCATCCACCCTGTCTGAGATGGGAATAGCAAGGAATTGTATGGCATAGACAGTCATCCACCCTGTCCAAGATGGGAATAGCAAGGAATCGCATGGCATAGACAGTCATCCACCCTGTCCGAGATGGGAATAGCAAGGAATCGCATGGCGTAGACAGTCATCCACCCTATCTGAGATGGGAATAGCACGGAATCACATGGCAAGGGTCATCCACCCTGTCCGAGGTGGGAATTGAGAATAGCACATTAAAGGAATAGCAAAGTAGAGGGAATGGCAAGGTAAAAGGAATGACAAGGTAAAAGGAATGGCAAGATAAGGAGAATTGTGAGTAAGAAGGAATGGCAAAAAGGGATGAGGACAAAGGGAATAGTGGGAAAATAACCTAGTAGAGGAATGGCAAAGGGAATAGGATGGTAGAGAGTGACAGCAGGGGAAGACAGAGCAGAGGGAATATCAAGAAGAACAGGAGATGGCAAGGGAAATAGCATGGCAAGGAGAATAGAGAAAGGTATAGCAAGAGAATTGAATGAGGGGCAATGTATGGCAAGGAAATCACACAAAGGAAAATATGGCGAGAGAATCAGATAAAGGACAAGGTATGGCCTGGAAATTGCATTGAGGAAGATATGAGAAAAATTTATCAAGGGAATTGTGTAAGAGGAGGATATGCGAAAGGTATGGCGCATGCATAGAAGAAGATATGAAAAAAGGTATGGCAAAGGAGTTGCATACAAGGAAGATATGGCAAGGAAATTGCATAGAGGAAGATATGGCAAGGGAATTGCATAGAGGAAGATATGGCAAGAAAATTGTGTAAGAGGAGAATGAGGGAAAGGTGTTGCTAGGGAATTACCTAAGAGGAAAATATGGCAAGAGAATTACAAGAGGATTGCATAAGAGGACAATATGGCAAGGGAATTGAATAAGAGGAAGATACGAGAAAAGTATGACAAAAGAATTTGCACGGAGGAAGATATGGGAAAGGTTTAGCAGGGAATGGTATAAAAGGAGAATGTGAAAAAGATATTGCAAAGGACTTGCATAAGAGGAAGATGTGGCAAGGGAATTGCATAGAGGAAGATATGGCAAGGGAATTGTGTAAGAGGAGAATAAGGGAAAGGTGTTGGAAGGGAATTACCTAAGAGGAAAATATGGCAAGGGAATTGCAAGAGGATTGTATAAGAGGAAGATATGGCAAGAGAATTGAATAAGATGAGGATATGAGAAAGGTATGACAAGAGAATTTGCATAGAGGAAAGGTTTAGCAGGGAATTGTATAGGAGGAGAATGTGAAAAAGATATTGCAAAGGAATTGGATAGGGAGAAGATGTGTCAAGAGAATTGCATAGAGGAAAGTATAGGAAAGGTATTGCAAGGGAGTAGCATGAAAGGAAGATACGGCAAGGAAATTGCATAAAGGAGATATGGCAAGGGAATTGCAAGAGAATTCATAAGAGGGAAATATGGTGAGGGAATTGAATAAGAGGAAAATATGAGAGAAAGGTATGGCAAAGAAATTGCACAAAGGAAGATATGAGAAAAGGTATGACAAGGGAATTGCACAGAGGAAGATATGGGAAAGGTTTAGCAAGGGAATTGTATAAGAGGAGAATATGGGAAAGGTATTGCAAGGGAATTGCATAGAGAAAGGTATGGGAAAGGTATGGCAAGGAAATTGCATGAGAGGAGGATATGGCAAGGGAATTGCATAAGAGGAAGATGTGGCAAGGAAGATATGGCATGGGAATTGAATAAGAGGAAGATATGGGAAAGATATGGCAAGGGGATTGCACAGAGGAAGATATGATAAAAGTTTTAGCAAGGGAATTGCATAAGAAGAGAATATGAGAAAGGTATGGTAAGAGAGTTGCCTACTAGAGGATGGTATGGCAAGGGAATTGCATAGAAGGAAGGTATAAGAAAGGTTTAGCAGGGAATTGCACAAGAGGAAGATATAGCAAGGGAATTGCATAAGAGGAAGATATGGCAAGAGAATTGCAAGGAAAGAAAAAGGGCAAGAGTGGCTTACTTGTGGGTAAAGTTTCCTAATGTATGAAAGAGCAGTCTCAGTAGCAGAGTTGGGAATGGGCTAAGAGAAGGGAACAAAGCAGATATAGCAGCCAGAGGCCAGCAGGGATAATGGAGAACATATGAGCAGTGATGATGTGGCACCTGTTAGAGGGTGTAGAGTGTGGATAGAACCATAAAACTATAGTCAAAACATTTGGAAACATGAAAAGAAACTTGAGGAAGCCTGAGAGTGACTAGTTCTGTAGAATAAGATCAGAGAATGTGGCCATACATGGTGGTACAAGCAGGAGAGTAAGTAATGGTGACGTGACCTTGTGACCCGTGATCTGATTTCCCGGTTGCTCAAAGACTCCATTCTAACCTGCCACTCCCATACTCGCTATAGGGTAGAACTTCTACTTACATAGACCCGCAACAGATAATAAATCCGATTGCTTCGTGTCAAAGTCACAAGGAATGTGAGAATACTGTTTCTGATCATGAGAGAATGGCAGAAGACTTTTAATAGCGAACCAGTTTTATCAAGTCGTCGATGATTCTTTAACAAAGCCTGAACAGCCAGCATTGCAGCGTAATGAGAACCTCGATTATGCTATGCCTTTTACTATGTACAATTATGATAAGAATTCTTTCGCAAGAGTGAAAAAGTGTGATCTGCTGCTTAGAAATGTCGTTGGGTGGAATACCAACTCGAATAACATCCCAACTCCGACGCCGCCAGTAATATCGCCTTCCGCACCGGACCGTTTAATGCAAAGTTGTGCTCAGCTTCATGAAGCTGACACCTAGGGTTTATCTTCATCCCTTTCGTTCTACTTACCTCTGGTCTCGCAAGCTTACTCTCCATGCAAACAGGAATGAACCAAAGAAAGGCGACAGAGGTAGTTTGATAACTTAAGCTTGAGATGTAACTGACTAGTGTAAACAGTCATTGTTGGTATGTCAGGAGGTGTGGATTCGTCCGTTGCTGCATTACTGTTAACCAAAGAGGTTCGCCTTTTTAATATAACAGTTAATTGGCAGCTCAAAATGCTTAGGATTATGATCTGTCTGCTGTTTACATGCGAAACTGGGACACGAGAGATGAGTCGGGAACGGACAAGGGGTGTGAATGGGAGAAAGACTGGCATGACGTCCAGCTCGTTTGCAAGAAGCTTGACATTCCCTGTGAACTTGTGAGTTTACTACCTACTAGTTTTTGTTTCTCTGCTCAGATATCCAAACCAGATTGATCTATCCAAAAGTTATTGGAACAGAGTTTTCGAACCCGCATTGAGACAGTGGGAGTTAGGTGTTACTCCTAATCCAGATGTATGGTGCAACAAGTAATTGTCGATCAGTCGAAATTATGTTCTTGGGCTGATATAAACCAATAGGGAAATTAAGTTTGGAGAATTGTTGAATCGGTTACCTTTGAAATCAACCTTGGGAGGTGCATGGTTTGCAACTGGTGTGGTCTCCCAAAATTGCGGCTTTCCCGGGATTCTTATGACAAACCCAGGTCACTATGCCGCAACATCTTGGACACACTCTGGGTCCATACCGCGACCAAAACTAGTTCGTCCAATCGATCGAAAGAAGGATCAAACCTACTTCCTCTCTGCCGTTTCGGAAGCGGGACTTAGAAGAGCGCTGTTTCCTCTTGCGCGCCTAACGAAACCAGAAGTACGCGTTCTCGCCAAACAGCGCGGATTAGCAACAGCAAAACGACCCGATAGTGTTGGTATTTGCTTTGTGGGTCAAAAAACGAAGTTTGATCAGTTTCTTGGTATGTATCCGGTGCCTTTTAGTACTGACATTCTCATTTCTTACTATTAGTTAGCTGATTATATTCCTCCTAAACCCGGTCTCATTATCCACAAGCTGACTGGCGAGATTGTTGGTGAACATGTAGGTCTCTGGCAATTTACTGTCGGTCAGAATGTCCGGTGGCCAGGCCTTCCACATAGATTATATGTTACGACGAAGGATATCAAAACGAATACCATCTATGTTGTTCCCGGAAGGTTCGTGCTCGTCCTTTACATTTGCCACAGTTTCCAAATTCTATCTCTATAGTACTCACGAGGCCCTCATGACGCGTATCGTACATGTGTTAGATTTCACCTGGATATGGGCAGATACTCCCCCTCGTTCTATAGACTCTCCCGAAGGGGCGCGTTTATTATTTGTACCACGATATAGAACGGAACCAGCTTCTTGTACAGTCCGGAGGTGAGCAATGAGCTGCATTTTATTGCGTGCAGTCAGATTATGGACCTTGTTATCAGATCTGAGGAAGGCCTTTTAATCGAATGCGACAAACCACAACATGCGATCACACCAGGTCAAGTAGCTGTTTTGTACGATGACGATTGGTGTTTAGGTTCCGGTATTATTGTCACTGCTGTTTGACTCTTACGAAGATGGGCGGACAACTTCAGGCATTTCCATCCAATATTTGAGTCTGCGTGATCTCTTGTAAGCTTTGGCAACATAACTTTATCTCACTGTATCATATCTTCCAAACTGTTGTAACACAAGTTAAGGGATTGTTTAGCTCTTGACGTATTTTTAAAAATAGTTTATTCACGTGACTATGTCCAAACATGCACAAGCGCGTCTTTCCAGTCGCGTACGTTTATGTCACCAACACGCCCGTTCTAATCCAATGCCCACATCAGCGCGAAAAAGCAGTATCGGTGGTCGGCGTGGACTCCAGAAGGCTCACATACCTTACAGAGGTGACAATCCAGAAGTTGGAAAGAAGACGGGGATTGCTGTACAACACGTCGAACGAAAGTCGGATGGATTCGAGCCATTTGAGGAGTTGATGCAAAGGGCGGATGGGCTTACACCACCTCAGAAGAGAGGCAGGAAAAAGAGTTTAGCTTCAGTGCATCAACAAGAAATGGATTACGAAGAGGAGGATGGGGAGCAGTCTATGCAGCTCGAAAGTGAGTAACTCGCTAGTGGCAACGCTACATGCAATTTATGAAAGTCTAGGTCCGGTGCAGCATTTAGCAAATATGCGCCCTGCTATCACACCACCTGCTGTTGGGCGAAGATCTTCTATCCGACCAATAGCACGCACGTCTGATGTGGATTTTGATCAAATACCATCACCTCGTCCTATGAGCTCGGCTCAAAGGACTGCAGGGAACAGACCTGGTCCATCTAACCTATCTAAGTCAACAAGTTATCGCGGAATTGATCCTGCCTCAGAGTCACCAGACGAAGGTGGAGCCTTTGGCGAAGGAGATCACGATCAGAATTTTGACGATTACGGGCCTCAAGAGAATGATTTCTCTGTGGGAGATATCCCACGACAGTCAAGTTTCAGTCGGATAGATCAAGACGACGATGACCAGGAGGAAGAAGAAGACCAAGAGTCAACACCGAAGCCCTCGAGTCGGCACGGGAAGGGGAAGGGGAAGGAAAAATCAAGGGAAAGCAGAGAGGAATTGCATGAGGAGGATGAAGAATTTGAGGATGAAATCGCCCAAGGATTGGGAGATGTCGACCTTCAACCCCAGTCTGACGCATCGCAAGAAGAACGTCCAGTGAAAAAATCAAAGAGAGATGTGGACAAAAATGGCGTTGAAACGGCAAGTCGCAAAAAGAAAGAGAACAAGCGTATGTTCCATCGCTTATTGTACAGCAATTTCATGGCTAACCCCGGTAAAGCTCGGAGAGAGGGGACGAGGCGTAGCCAGCGAAGGCCACTTAAGCCGCTAGCGTGGTGGCGGGGTGAACGTTATGTCTATGGTAGGAAGGAAGACCAAACAGGACCTGTTCTAGTCCCCCCAATCAAAGAAATCATTCGTATACCCGAGGAAGTGCCCGTTCCCCTTGGAGGCAAACGGAAAAGAACATCTTCCCGCCTTCGAAGTAGGAGTCGGGGAGTCGAACCTGATCAAGAAGAAATTCCTCCTGCTTTACCTGTCGTCAATCCCGAGGAGGGATGGGACGACAAAACGGAGGCGAAATGTGTTGTGCTCCGGTATACCACCAGAGAAGAGGTTGAACGTCGTACGTCATTAATGCATCTTGTTACTACTTTGAAATAATATCGTGTTGCCAGGGATCGCTTGGACGGCAAACATGGTGGAACCAAAGATGGCGGCTGACCACAACTGGTCGTTCGATAAGATTTTCGGTGACGACGAATTTATAGCCGCTGGGCAACTCATTATACCACCTAAAGGTCGAAAGCCAAGCAAAGCAGCAAAAGACAACACATATGTCAGTTTTTTTTTCCTTTCAAGTCTTTCAGCATCCTCGACTACTTGTTCACAGATATTCTACGTTATCGAAGGAGCTGTGAATCTCAAAATTCACAATACCTCTATGGTTCTAGCTACGGGAGGCATGTTCATGGTTCCTCGAGGTAGGCCACATCATTGACCCCCCATTTCAATACTCAAGAATTCTCTCAGGAAACACGTATTTCATCGAAAATATATGCAATCGTGATGCTCGGTTATTTTTCACTCAAGCACGTAAAGCTGAGATGAACGCCGAGGAGAAGGCAGCAAAAAAGGAATATGAAGCCGAGATGGAAAGACGAAGGCTGTCTGGCCGCTCGTCGAGTGTTGGTGCTCCATCAACAGGACCAAGAGTAACCCTGCCGAATGGTCGTGCAGCCTCGCTCGCTGCCATTTTATAAACTGTAGTTTTAAGGTTCTTCTATTCAATTCAACCATTTGAAAAGCATTTCTCCACTATTCGCAATTTATGCTCGCATCATGCGTTTGGCTTTGTTTCTCTTGTATAGTGCCAACAAATTCAACTTGCAATCTTCACTTCGCGATTATAATGTCCAATCTTAAAATCTCGCGTCTCGCGCGCACTAGTGAGAAATTCTTAGTACGGGTGTACATGCCCGCAGACCATTGTCACGCACGGGCGTCTATTTTGTCCTGCCTCATGTCTGATTCGTGTATGTCACGTAACCTGCATGTAGTCAACATACTGCTACCGTCATTGCCATGTCTTTCCTGCGCAAGGCTTTCGCCAAGCGTAATGTTAACCAGTCAGATGGAACAACTCAGAACTACACAGGCGCGGTGGCATATGATGATGATTTTGAATCGTTGACCAAAGATTTTGGGTTTAAAGCGAAATTAGGCGCAGCATGGAGTTCGTCAACTCTATCGCTCCCGGACTTCCTTCAGCACGATAAAAACGTGTCAACGCAGAAAGGGACTGCACGAGGAGTTCCAGCTACCCCTACCAAGGCCAAGACACCTGTGGATAACCAAATAACAGGCAAAGCTCACAGTCTCAATCCGACTGAGCGTGTTCTCTCTTCTCCACATACGATGAAAGCCGGCCAAGGACAAACAATTCCCGACTGGACGGTTGTCGAAACCGACAACAACCATTCGAGAAACGGACGGAGTGCGAAGAAGAAAACCAGCACATCTACGTTTCACCCTTTTCTAACGAATCTTGCTGGTTTTAAACTCTCTTCAACGACTGAAAGCCCAACAGCATATCCCACCCCTGATGAAGATCATGACTCATTCTTATCTACTATTCGACAACAATCTGCATCCTTCAGTGAATCGTACCCAGGTCCCTCAACGTCTTCCGCACACGACAATGACACAATTTCTCCTTTGCCTTTTCTTTCTGACGATGGGATGAAACGACGAAACCGGAGAAAGAAGCGACAGCCACTAGTAGATGCTCAAGTTGCCGTGCTCCAAAGTGTTGCTGAATCAAACGACTCTGTGTATCTTCTGTCTCCTGGATTTTCAAATGGATCCTTTTCGTCCCCATCACCCTCTTCCGATGTTCCTGATCCGCATTTTGACATAGCCAAAGTATTGGAGGAGGCGGCCAAGCAAGCAAGACTGAATGCTGAGAAGGCTTTGGACGTTTTTGAATATCCCCCGGTTCAAGATCAAGAACCGCCAGACCTCCCGGCCATAGACCTTTCTTCATCTCTCACTGTTGATAAAGGTTTGCCACTTCTTCTGTCGCTACGTGAACTCTAAAGTCAATATCGAGCTAGCCTTTTCGAATCTTACTCCCAAACTTAAATCAGACTTCGCACACAAACGTGTAAAAGTCGAAGAAAGTCCACGTTCCGAAGACCAACTCGAACCACCTCACAATAACCAGCCAGAATTGGAATCTCGTCCTGTATTCTTATCATCGCAGATCCTTGATATCGATGTGGCTGTCCCGCCATCGTCTCCTTTGCCCACTTCCGACGGTCATAAAGACTCAGAAACGCAGTTGGGAGAACTTCGCTTGCTGCGCCTGCAGCTGGAGCAATCCAAGGCGCGTATCGACTCCTTGGCCCAGGAGAATTCACGGATTTTGCGGGATCATCGCCAAGAAGTTGACAACTCCATAAATCAGCTCAAAGAACGGGAGACAGTGATCAAGCAACTCACTTCCGATCGAGATCGAGCCATTAACAAAGCTGATTCTTTGGATTTAGTTCACAAAGAGCTGCAAGATGAAAGCAACGATATTTTGCAGCAGCTGGAATACCAAGTCGAAGAGAACCACAGACTGGAGGAAGAAAATAAGGAGCTGCAAAAGGAATGCCTCGTTCTTCGAGAATTGAAAAATAAGATGCAGAATCACGAGACAGAATATCAGGAATTGAGCAGGGGAGGATTGGGTATGCAGAAACAACTCGATGCCGTTCAGCATAAACTTTCGGAGGCAGAGCGACGGGTGAGATGTCTGGACCAACTTTCGAGGCAGAAGTACGAGGCGAAGCAAGAAGGGGCATATGGATCTGGTTCAACCGTCGGAAGGAGCACTCTCTTGCATCATTCCCCACATGTTAAAGGCCCAAGCATGGACGTCATCGATGCCGTGGATGCTTTGAATGGTGAAATTTTGCAGGCTGCCAGTTTACTCGTGGAAAACCTCGAGAGAAGGCCGTCGTCTTGGATTCTCAAACTTCCCAGTGATGCAACAAGAGCAAAGAAAGTTTGGGGCTTGAAACTTATGGAAATGCTGGAGAAACAAGCACGAAACCCGTCTGACTTCAACTTTTTACTGATGCAAAACTGCTTGGAGGTATTCATCACGCATTGGTGTGTGGAAATTATCGAGGGTTGGTATCCATTCCAACCCTCGTTTTCGGATGTGCTGGTCGAGCTAGCTTCACAGACAAACACAACCAATGGTAAGGTTCAGATTTTGGAGTCATGTCTTTATACTTACCTTTCATGTTTATAGTCAAGCCGCAAATCTGTGGCAAGCGGATTAAGGTCATAACGACTGACTCTGCTAATCCGGAATTTAATAAATGGGTGCAAGAAATGGTTGAAGACATTTCATCACTTCTTCGCATTGGTGGCTTCATGATACGATCTTCACAACCGGATCTACTGTCGACCAAGTTCCATCCGATTTTAAAACTAGCGTATGATCTCAGGCTTGCTCTGGCGGAGAGGGACATATGTGGCACCTTGGAACTGGCAGCACCATTCCCAGATTCTCCTTTCCACCCGGAATTCATGGAAGAAGAGCATACACTCGAACGGTCCCATAAGAAAAACGGTAGTAGCTCCAACTCGACTTGGTACGATGCAGACTATATTTCCGGAACCAGTGCTATTGGCTTGAAGAGGACTCTCAATGGGCAACCCGGGGTTTACGAGATGGTGCTCAAGCCGAAAGTAGTCTTAATACGAGTATTGGAGGCTGCTTCCTAAGAAGGCTGGGGTAATTATTTATTGAGACCTTGGACTCTTTAAACCAGACTAGTATTGGATACTTATGATACGCGTATGCAATGGATCATTCTGAGAGCAAAACGGCAACGCCGAGTTCATTGCTTTGCAAGAATATCTCACGCTCGGCTAGGATGTCTCTCCTTCACAGTTGTGACGACTCTTCACCCATCTTTCCAGTCACCATCCGTCACGAACTGTCACTGACATCCTCAGCGCGCCCATATTCCGAGTCACACAGCATCACGCCTAGCAGCAGAATACTTGTTGGGCTGCTGCAAGAAGGAGAGCGCAAGAAATATATCGCAATAACATATCTTAGAGAGAGAACTCATAATATCAAACAGATCATCTGATTTCTTTCTTCCCTACCTACCCCTAAAGTTTACTGCAGAACGACTGCCCTGAGAAGTTATGGACGCAAGTGTACATGGAGGCCCAACTCGAAGAAAAAATAACAGAGAGCCGGAGACGGAGAGCCAGAAGTTGAAACGAGAGAAGGCGGCTGAGAGACAACGGCGGAAGCGCGAGCGAGATCGCAGGAATGCAGGTGCGACTTAAACTTCCGGTTCAGGAAAGTGTAATTTAACTGCATTCAACCTTCTACTTCAGCACTTCATCAACAACAAGAAGCAGCAGCGGTCGCCTCTGCTCAACAACAAGTGCAGCAACCTCAGGCAGTGCCACAGGTGGTAGTCCACCAACAGCCACCTGTGCAAAATTCCCAGGCACCGCAGCCCCAGCAGGAGCAATATTTACCAGACTTATCGCCTGAAGAAATTGCAAGACGAGAAAAAGTTCGCGCGGCTGCCAGAGACCGGCAGCGAAAACATCGTGCACTAGTAAAGCAACGCCGGCTACGCGAGCTTGGGCTGGATATGGGTAATGAAATTATTCCTGGCATGGAAGAGGCACATTATCGCGCTCCTCCAGATGGCCAGTATCACCAAGTATTGCCGCCGGAGCTACAGCAGTTGGCCCCACCACCGCAGCCTCCCATCCCACACGAGCCGCCGTTTCCTCAAGGTGCACCTCTTGGCGGAGATACTTTTGCCTCAACTTTGCTTCTGTCCTTCTCCTGCGCGCCATTATTGAAACAACATCTACTCAGGACTCTGGGGATGACAAATGAAGAGTTGGCCTCTTTAGAACCCATCATTGCCGAAGCATGGGATCGATGGGATCATCAAGTAGGCGCAAATTTTCTAGCCAAGAATATGAAATCTGATCTCCTGTCCTCCTTACAGCGTCGACTGCATTATGCAGAAGTAGTTAAGAACGGAGGCCAACCACCCCCATTACCACCACCCTTTGCCGTTGACCTCAGCCAACATGACCCACATGGTCCTCCGCCAGGTGGACCCTTCCCACATGCGAACGGCCCAGGACCGTCAGACCCATCACAGCAAGCGGTACAGGCACAGGCACAGGCTGCACAGGCTGCAGCCGCAGCAAATGATTTCCGAGCCAGATTCCATAGAAGTATCGTTGCTCCTACGCCGTTTCAAACGGCAGGTGGCACCGCTACGTCTAGTGCATCTACAACTGCGACTACAGAAGGAGCAATCGATCCTCATCTCGCCACTAATAGCGGTGCGAATGGAATTGTAAACTCGGAAACTACAGCTATCACTGCAAATGGCATGAGCAAGAGTAAGCCAGTTTGTGCTTGTACAGAGATTTCTTCTGACCGAACTCCCTAGCTGAACTGCATTGATGGGTCGACGCAATGGAAAAGGCGTTGTTTAAATTTTTCATCTCGTTGTCCTTTGACAGTCAGACGTAGAGAAGTCTCGGAAAACCCGTCATGAACTTCGTTCATCTTGCTGTATAATGTCCTCCGTTCATGCCCCTTCCTCAACTTACCTTACAATAAAACCATTCCCGTGTATTACCTTTGTCAACTTATGATAGTGTGATTTTCAGAGCTCTATTTAGTTCAGGCAGACATCCTTATTCCTGGACATGTCTGTTGTTTATTTGCCTTACTTTTAAGTGTTCTTAGTGATAGTGTATTTCTTGGCCATCATCTCGTATTATCAATGGCAGCTTGTCGGTTTCGTACTTAAATACGGCTCACTCGTTTCCAACCCAACTTGAGTCTTCGTCGGAAAAAGATAATTCAAAAATGCAGCGAAGTACTTTCGGTATCATATTGTTCATAAACAAGAGAGTTGAACTTGGCTCCAATCGCGCTGACTACTGTACAACAAGAACGGTGGAATTTGGGTGGGATTACTACAACGGGATTCAATGACAGTCTATGGTACAAGAGAATAGTTGGAAGAAGATCATCAACTGCTGACACAATGTTCACCCGCGGTCGAGCAACTTGAATCGTTCGTAAAACGAATTTTGAACTACCTTATGGGTACCCAGCGTACGAGCCTTGATGTCGCAGAGCTCTCTCATGGCGACATTAAAAGGAAATCGACTCCAACCGTCGTGCTGCTGTTTCTGTTCAGCATCATATTTGTAGGCGTACGACGCTCGGAATCTTGCAAGCTGGTCTTTATCCACAATGGTTGGAAGGTCTTCAAGAGGTGGGCCAGAGGCAAAAGCTTTTGACACTTTGCGAAGCCGGTCTTGACGTTCTTCGATCGGCAGTCCAGTAAAATGACTGCTCCCGGGCCCTTTACTTCTGCTAGTGATGAGTATGGCTGTATGCATCCTATAAACCTGGTGGACATGAATCGCAATCCTACCAAGGTCCCTTCTCTTCATTTCGACGGCTTCCGGCTTTCCGCGTTCAGCCCACTGGACGAGATTATCCCAAGGGAGGATTAAGTCTGGGTCGGGCCCCTCATCGAGGGGAGCAGAGACCCGTTTCATTTCAACAAATAACCTTTCCTTTTCGCGATCTGCCGCATTGACCAAAATATCCATGACAAATTTCCCTTTTACAAACGGAGATTTATTGTCGCGCTCGAGATATTTCATGTTTGAGGTGTCAAACTTCGGTGCCTTGGATTTATCTTTCTTGTTGCTAATGAATTCTTTCCATTGCGGTGGTCGAGTGTGGTATTGTGAAAGGTCGGCCTGATAACTAGCAGGTTTGATTCTCCATCCTGTCTTAGGTGCGTCCAAAACTCTGCAAAACCTAAACCAGATTGATAACACCCGTTGAAAAAACGAGTGCTAAACTTACTTATAGGCGAGCTTGACAGTCCTAGGATTACTATACCCGTCCTTGTATATAGCATTGACGTGCATGTTGGAATACTTGCCTCGCAATGCAGGGTCAACAAGAGGGCCAAGAAGATAATCTTGTACCGCCTCTCTCCTTTCGATTTTCGTCATACCGGCGGTTCTGACCAAGAAGTCTGCTACGGTTTCTTTTTCGCGTTCAAAGGCAAGGTCCAGGCCCGGAGGTTCGGTCGCGTGCTTTTCGTCGGAATTTTGAAATGAATCAACGATGGTGTCTTTCCAGATAGCCAGAACTTTATCGCCGTCATAATCACCTAATCAGGCGTCAGTGATTATTGTTCAATTTACGACTTGAAAACAAGGCATACCACCAGCAAGAAAGTCGATCAGACGACGAAGACCATCGACGGAGAACACAATTACGTCAACGAGGTTTCGCAAGGCTGGATGCTCGACAGCCTTGACCTGAAATAGTGCATGGGATGTGAGATTCTACTTCTACAAAACGTTTGGCGTACCTTTCGAACATCTGTTGGAACTTTGCATGGATTCCTGGTTATCTATGCCAAAGTTAACGAGAATAATTACGCAACAGGAGACAACATACGAGAACGTTCCCCAAAACGGTATCTGTCAGTAAACCATCGTTCGTCTTGAGGTTGCGCCTTGAACTTTTGATTTGTATTTCGTCTGGTCCTAATACATGATGAGGGTCTAAATGGTGTTTTTTATAGCATACCACATGCGAATTCTAGAATAGCACATACCCGGCACAGCGAACGCTATACAGCTTTCCTCGACATCAAACCGAATCTTTTGCATCCGATTCTCAATTTTCGATGAAATGACCTTATGAAGCTTCTCCCTCAGTAAAGGATTCTTCTGTGGTGTGAAACCAGCATCCAACATAACCATGATGGTTTCCTCGAGGCTTGATGGGCACCCTGAAATATAATCCGTCCACCAAGCAGTCGATCGACGTTCCGTTATTTTCTGGTCCAAGTCCTCGTCGTTTTCATCGTCATTGAACTCGAGCTCAATCTCATCTGGTGATTTATTGGTGTATCCTCTGACGCGAGCATCACCAATGGATTCACGAGCCCGTCGACCAGATAATACACCGCCGGCCCGTTCAACATTGATCCAAAGTTTGAACATTGCATCGGTTCCGTCCCAAGAAGTCAGACTTTGTACGATTGATCGAATACTATCCACAAGAAGACGGACAAAAACGTCTGAGGGAACGCTATTTTCTGCGAGATTCATAATAACTTCACTTGAGATCTGTGCTGGTGACCTCATGATCGGCAGGCGGAGAATATCGAACGTTAACTTTGCAGGATCAAGTGTGTCGCCGTCTGCATATTTGATCTTCATTTGAGATGGACGAAACCATACTCGAAGCTGATTGTCACAACACGAGCTGTCGTCGCGAAGCAAAGACATTCCCTACACTTCTGGGTTAGAGATGATATATAGCATGCTTAAAGCCTGTGTTACCTTGCATCCAGCTAAGCGAAACTGAAAAGCAGCTGGAGTGGACGAAAGTGAAAACATGTGAGATAGAGAAACATGGATATTCTTGCTGCTGAGCCCACATCCATCCGTCATATCGGAGCCTTCGTTAGAAACTGAGTGAACCAGTGTTAGGTAAAGTCCTCGTTATATTGAATGCTACTCGCCAAAGTCTTCCTCGCTTAGGATGTTTTCGGGTAGGAGGCAAGGCCCCGGGACTGATGTTGAGAAGCCAAGACACATTCGGGCTGCCCATTTTGTCATCAGCTTCTGAGGGGTGAGTTCTGGCACACCAAGGCAAGTTGTTTGATGCTCACTTGGTTTTTGTTTTCCTCTAGGGGGTTATGCCAATTAATAAACTCCTCAAATGACATTCGACCCGGAATTGGAGAACCCGATGGCACACACTCATCTGTCCAGTACAAGAAGACTTTGCAATCCTTTGCATCGAAAACTCGAAAAACACGTCCCCAGATAATGAATGGGCGTAGGAAAAAAGGAATGAAATCTCTTTTCTGGCCAAAAAAAATTGATTGAGGAAGTTTAATCCGCAGAAATGACCATGAACCAAAGCGCCGGGTAAAACGAGACGACCCCCCAATGCTGCAACTGTCCAAAACAATCCTGTATTTGCCGTCTTCCACAAGCAATTGACCCTGAAACACCACTTTGCCACCATGCCAACCTGGAAACTTAGGATTGTTACCTAACCCCTCATAAGGTCCGAGGGACAAAGCTTCCTGTTCGCGATCAAGTTCTTCCCAAGGCGACTGTGAATTTGTGAACAAGAATCGCAAAAATAATGGTAAGCCGTACGCTAGCAACCATTTCTTTCGCAAACGCTTGGTCTATCGCAGTAGAACCGATAGCCGTGTTTGCGAAGACTTGGGTAACACGGGCAGCAGCATTAATGTTTGAGCCCCGAAGCTGTTCGAGTTTTTCAGCCGTAATGTCCCTAGGAACAAGAAATCCTTTGGATACAAGTCGAGCAATCTCAAATTGAACACCCCATGCCAGTTGCTTGGCCTCCAGTAGATGCAGGATTGCTGGGCAATGAGCCTACAGGTAATCAACGTTATTAGGTTTTATTGAACGATAGACAAGAGCGTCGTACAATTATCACTGGCAAATTGTTGTCGTAATCTATTCCTTTGGACTTTTTGGCAGGTGGTGGCCAAGCTTCGTCACCAAAAGCGTGGCTAGCATTGCGCTTCTCGACTCTGCGATTGCACATAGGGCTGGAGCTAGTGGAACTCTCGGAGAAAGCCGTCGTAGAACTTGACGTACTGCAACAAAGCATAAGAGTGTCATCACATCCGACTCCTGCCAGCCTTCTAACCTGTCTCCGTTTCATGTTCTTCGGACAAGTATGTCTTAATGACTGAGATATCCTCAGGATATTCCGGTTCGTTCTGCAAATCTTTTATTAGTGCCAACTTTTTGAACTTTCGTGCATTCCGAGAACACACCTCTTAGGCCATCGCTATCATATACCACACTCGGAAAGGTATCACCGCGATTCATGATAGATAGCCCAGAATGCAAGTACTTTGTGTTAGAAGGGGTACTAAGCCCCTTAATACATAACAGGCGTCCCCATTCGAGTGAGAAAAATTGCTTGAACGAGTGAACAGCGCAATGACGATTTGAACTGTTGTCAAGCACAATGTACAATGGTTACGTCGTTAAGGATCCGCGCAATTACGTTTACTTGTTTAGAAAGATCCAAGTGATTTTGGAATTTTGGAATTTTCTCCAAAAGATAAGAACTAAAAAGGAAAAGCAAGCGGTATGTTAACAAATGATGAAGCATGGAATGACGCAGGGATAGACGCAATACGATAAAAGATATGAAAATAATGACTGAGAATAGCTGGTGCATGAAATACCGTAGCGACAATATTTTGCTCAGATGGCAGATGACTCGCCAGAACGAAGACTAAGTTGAGTGGGAGTGACTGGTCGACGAGAGCTTGTTGGAGCTGAAGGAGCGGATGTGTGAGCTGTATTGCGAGAGGCAAGATGGATAGCGGAGGAAAGCAGTGCCGAGTCAAAGTTTGCAGTGACCGCAGCAGCCGCTGTAAGGCTTTGTTCACGGCGAAGAGGCAAGGTCTGACCAATTCTCAATGTTGAAGGAGTGTTATCTGGCACTGAAGGAAAAGCTTCAAAAATGTCCTTGTCAAAGAGGGGAGAAGGAAGCGAGCCGGCAGAAGAAATGGACATAGGTGATAATGGATTAGTTGAAGGGTTTAAGTTTTTGTTGGACTGATCAAGAGTCGCGAAAGCAGATTCTGAATGATAAAAGGAAGCAGTGATTGAGGGTACCGAAGACAAAGCTGTCTGCGGAACTGGGGGAAGGTCTTCGTGATGTCGGGAGGATGGAGACTGTGATACCTTTCGTTGTACCACAGGTTCCTTCTCTATGATCGAAGACAAGTCGATAAGTGTGGACGGGCCGAGAGCTGGTAATTGGAGAGTCGGAGCTAGTTCATCGGTGCTTCGTTCTACTCATGATGTCAATGAAAACATTTCGTAGTTGAACAAGTGATTCTCACGTGTAAGCACACTATTCGAACTTAAAACACTTCCATTTGACCTTGTCCTCGCTCGAGACCATAACTTCTCCGCGAGCGATGCGGCTCTCGCAATGCTGCTTGTACTCTTCTTTGGTGATAGGGAAGGGAATGTTAAAGACAGATCCAGGACGCGATCGTTGTCAAATCCTTCTGAAGCAGGTGTTTGTTGACCGAAATCGAGAGTGTTGTCTGGCGGCGTGACAATTAAATTTGAATCTTCCGACGATATCTCAGATGATGTCGAATTACTTTGGCGTGGAGTCTGTGAGCTACTCGATAGCGAGATGCTGCCAAATCTTTTGAGACTTGGGAACCTTGAAGATTTTGATGACTTCGGTGCCGATGTTTGGGAAGGGTTACGAGGATGCGTTTCTGCAGCGAGTCCTTGGCCAACTTGAATTGGTTCCTGCACGGCACTTGGCGTTCCAGGTCGAACTGGTAATCCAGCAGACTTCGGTAGTGTGACATCTTCCTGCGACTTGTGAGTTATGGGAGGCTCAGTGACAGTAGTTGTAGACCCTTTTCTATGCATCGCCTTCACTTTCGACAAGGGCATAAGGAAAGTGTGCTTCAACCTTCCTTGGGTGGGCATGTCTCGCTTTGATTGCAATTGGGCTGTGGCATATGCAATTCGCCGACGCTCTTCCTCCTTCAACTTAGCCTCCTCTCGCGCTTTAGCTGCCTCTTCGCCTCCCTGTTCTGGCTTCGTGAACTTATCCACACCAGGTTCGCCAGGCAACCCTTTTTTACTCAGGGTATCTTCCAACAACATGGCTTCCTGTAATAATGTAGCCAACTCCTCGTGGCCGGGACTAAGGGGCGTCTGGAGAATTGTAGCTCGTTTGTCTGGGGTTTCCGGAAGAACCCATTTCTTCGCAGGCACTGTCGCAGAACGAATCTCCGTAACCTTTCTGTGAACCACAGCTTTGAAAGTTGAAGGGTCAGAAGTCGAAGGCTTAGTAAGGTCTGATTCTGAACCATGCCTGTGGTGTCCAAAGACGACGACACCGAATTCATCAGCGTCATCGATTTTGGCATTCCGTTCATCTTCGGGCGATGGAGGTAAGTAAACGAAATCAGATTTTCTAGGTTGAGTGTTATTTGGGGGCAAAAACATAGGCACACCGCGACTGGTCGCTGGAGTCATTCTGAGGGCACGGGAGACTTCAGCTGGACTCAGCATACTCAACGGTCGAGAAATAGATGAAGATGGTGAAGGAGATGGAGAAGCGTCGGAGACCACAAGCGCCGAACGGAAACTACTGGGCGGAGGAGACAAAAAAGATGATGAATCTGGAAGTTGGATTGTAGGCCTCGTACGACCGAGACGGGCTTGGCCATCTGCTGACATGTCTGGAGTAGACTCTTTAGAAATAGTAATCAGAAGTGGCGTTGCTTCGGATTTTCCAACAGGAGAATCGCCAAATGTCATGTTGGCCGCATCGAGAGAAGATGACGCGGCCATGCCATTGCTGACCGTAGGCGGAGAAATGCTGGAGTCATCAGTGAGGCGACTTGCATCGATTGTGTGAGAGGTAGGCGCCTTCGATTTGAATACCTGGGGCTCATTAAAGTCAGATATGTTGGTCTTAGCTCGGACGTCATTAGAAGTAATCGAGGCTTGAGATTTAGAGACGGAAGCTTCCTTTCCAGTTTTACTGCCAAAAATGCCCAATGCAATGTCCTCGGAGTGCAGTTCATTTTGAGGTTTATCAGGCGCGTGTGTCTCCTTCACCTCTGAAATCTGTTGGACCGCCCTAACTGTCGCTGATGACTCCACAGATGACCTTGGTTCATAACCTTCGGCTGAGGGAATGGCGGGATGTCCCGATGGCATGGACGTAGAGTCCACCACCTTGGCTTGCTCTGATGCAACCTCGCTAGCCGTATCACAGGGCACAAGTATGCTGGCATCCTTGGGTTTCTCCGTAGAGGCTTCGGTTTGCGAACGCTTCCGTATCGTCAGGGGCTTTGCACCGGGTGTAAAAGGCACGGAAACCTTTGAGATATCTATATCAGGTTTGATGGAAAACGAGTCGTGATGGATTACCCGCGATGGTTCGACACTAGAATCAAAGGAGGACGGCTGTCCAGCAGGCGGAAGTATTTTGAAAGGTTGGTTTGGCGATTCATACGTAATTGAGACTTTGGTAGGAGCTGAGATCGTAAGAGTATCTTCTATCGGTCCCAAATTTCTGGGGGATTGGGACGGAATGGTAGATATTATTGAGCTCTCTGCCACCCCGTCGCCGTCGACAGCATCAATGAACACTTTACCAGTTGGAGGCGCTACAGCCGCTAGCTTCGCGACCTCGGCTTTGCGGGCAATTTCCATTGCCTCATGAAATGAAGTACCGCGTAATAAGGGGCGTTTGGATGGGTCTCTTGTCGTCGAGTGAGTGGGTGAAGATTCAGGACTAGGCGACATGGAGTTCGGTGGGTCTGGAGGAAACGTGAAAGTAGGAGATGACATTGGACTATAATCTAAATGACCGTCGTCGAAGTCGCCAGTGACAATTGACGTGGAGAATGATCGCCTCGCATTGGGGTCGACAAAAGAACCAATTGGAGAGGACGCCCGACTGCCACCCGTATATTGGGCACTTAATGCCCTAGCAGGTGCTGGCATACGATTGCCGTATAGTTCTCCCCGTCTTCGAGGACCATCAGCCGAAGGAGGTGCTCCTAGACCAAAGCTGCCCCGTGGAACGGGAACACCGCCCTTCTTTTCGAATTTTGCAATTTTGTCCCGCAAAGCACCCGCCGATTGGACACCACCAGCGGGGGGAACCATACTTGAGGTAGGAGAAGTAGGTCGACTATTACTACCCGCTGTTCGTTGCTGTAAGGCAGCGATGCGGTCTTTGAGGTTTGTAGGTCGAGTACTCGTCCTAAAACACCATTGAGGAAGTGGCAAAGAATTGGAAAAGCTCGACAAAACTCACATATTTGACCGGGGTCAATTCTCAACAACGCGCAGTAGAACTGGTTGACAAGGTGTCCGGCGGTCCAGCCTTTCGGAGACGACAAAGAAAAGGTATAAAATAAGTGTCTGGAGAAAAAGAGCGAATACCTCTTTAGAGGATTGATAGGACAGTGATTAAGCCACGAGAGTCGACCACTGGCAGAAAGCGGAGAATGCTCACAAGTCAACGCATCAAAACATGATGGGTAACCAACCAAACATAGCAGTCAGTACAAGGTACATTTCTACACAGCTACAACATGTATTCTATTTATCAAACGAATCCCGTGTACAGAGTGGGAGACAACAAGACTGAAGTGTTGGGTATCGTTGGAAGTTCATACAATCAGGGAAAATAGAGATATAAGTTTGACAACATGAGGACAACAGAACTGTCAATGACATCAAGGGGAATGTTGGGTTGTAGATCCACAGGTGGCTGATTAGCGCTCCAGGCTTTCAAGCCGAAGCATCACCAACGACTGGAGCCTTTGCCAACCAGTACAACCGTTTCTTGTCAGTGTTCCCCTTCGCTTGTCGGGCAGTATGGTCGTTGTCCAACTCACTCGTGAGTGCATACTCCCCCTCCTCCAGCTCATCTTCATCGTCGTATGCAACATACACTGCACCCGGATCTTCTTTTTTAGAACGCTTGTGAAGAGACCGCCGACCGATATCATACCTTCCACCTTCGTCTTCACGTCCAGATGAATATCGTCGACGGCGTTTGTTGTAATCACTTCCATATTCCGCTTCATCGCAGGAACTGACATTCCAGACGGATTCCACAATACCAGAATTCTTTATGCTCGACGAAGGTGATTCATGCGCACGGGGCCTTTGCCTTCTTGCCTCGTCCGCAACGTGGATTACTGTCGCCTTTGGTTTTACGCATAGAATTCTATGGAGAGCTCGTTTATCGTAAAGTTCTTGCACCAATCTTCGATGGTTTATAGTCTGGGAATTTCATTAAAAAAAATCCAGAATAAGTGTCAAGACCAACCTCCTGAGTTATACCCATGACCGTAGATAAGATGCTAAGGTCCTCTGGCTCATATTGACTTCGTAGATGAACAGAACGTCCCTGATGCCTCGAACTGAGCATTCCGGCGCGAAGGTACGCCGTTGAAGTCAATATTCCATGAGCACCTGCAAAAGCTGTCTTGACTTTATGAAAATTGTATGAACCACTAGAGATATCATTCGCTAATGCAGTACTCAATTTAGCGCCATACAAGCATACAACTAAAAACTCACAGGGGTCTGCAGGGTCCTCTATGGACAACATATTTTTCTTGTATTCGGCATGCCAACCCCTTTGCCTTTTATTAAAATACGTACCGCCATCTCTTAACGAAATTCCAACCTCATCATAGTTGAAGCAGTTGCCGTATAGCTCGAAGAACTCCATAACCAAAACGCCAAGATTTTTCTCCGGGTCAATTTCACCTCTCCTAATCTTAGGATGCATTTGCAAGAAACTGACGGCTAAGCACACCACACCGTAGCTCCCAAGTCCTCCGGTATATACTTCGTTCATGCTCCGTTGGCCGAGGAACGCCTTGGTGATCATGATAAGGCTTCGGAGTGCTGTACTATCCTTCCTTTCTGAACATGGGACCAGGTCCCTCAAGAACCCAGCAATTATCTTGCCTGAGAAAAGACCATTATTTTGGTTGATACTGATGTCAACCTTGAACCGTCCATAGGTCGAAATGAACTTCACAATAGGCACTTTCGCCTTCGCGATGATCGTAACATGAGAAGTGACCCCGTTTCGCTTCAAAGCGTTGGCCAAGACGTGCAATACGGTCGTTTTGTCGCTGTAAGCCATTGAATCCGAAAGAACAACGAGATCGATGTCACTAACGGCCTGTCAATTGGGTGGAATCGAGGGAAAAATGGGACGACTGTAGACATACCCTGTGGGTAAGTATAATTTTGTCTGGTAGCTCCCAAATGGAAACACTTGGGCATCCAGAAAGGATTTCTTGACAGCTATTGCTATATGGTCAATAATGAGGCCGCGAACCTCATCTTCAACAGGGGTAGGCGATACCCAATGAACAAAGGATTCAACCTCACGATGTAGTCTAAAGCTGCAGTAAGTCTGAAGCCAGCATATGCCTAAATTACACCTACATTTCGGCAACATTATGGCACCTTTCTAAGTCAACCCCCGACATCCAAGGACAATTCTTCGAGAATGCGTCTGATCTTTGCCATTTTTTTTCATATTTTTGGTCATTTTCATATTCGTCGTATTTTCGTTTGTGGTTCCTGTTCCTGTTCCTATCCCTATCCCTATCCATGTCTCGATCTTTTCGCCTATTCCTGCGCTTATTATCGTCATCATCAGAATGCCGCTTCCCTTTGTCCCATTCACGGTCGAAAACCCGACTAGATTTATCCTTCGCACCCGACGATTCGGTCATCCCCCGATATCCCCCTTCTCTACCCTTTTCCTCCCTTCTTCTCCTGGACTTCTCCTGGTCGGAATCAACGCCCTCGCCTATTTCCTTTCCTTTCCCTTTCGTATCCCTGCGGTTCTTCGTCGTCGTCTCCTCATCCGACTCAACAGACACAACTGAAATGAAATCGTCACCCTCCTCAAACTTTGCACTTCGAGAACCAGTTTTCATCTTGGTTTCAACTCCATTAACCCCCGTCCCTGCAATGTTAAGTCCATTGTCAATCACATTGGATGACTGATTCTCCGAAAGGCCATTCGTCGTCTCCCTCTTGAATTTACCCTTCTTGTCTTCCTTCGTTGTCTCCACTGCTTGTGCAGGGCGACTTGCCTCCCGCCGCTCTCTCCGGCGATAACTTGATTCTGGTCTTGTGGTGTCTGTCTTTTCTCCCGTGTTCTGAGAACGGGAAGACATTGAAGAAAACCCTTGAACGTAGCGTGACGGCGGTGAATCTGGTGAATTTGTTTATTGAGCAGGCATGTTAGAGAGAAAGGTTGTTTGACAAAGGCATTTAGGAATGCATATATTTAATATTAATATTAATATTAATATTATTTAATAATAATATATATATTAGGTTCATTGTCACAATGGTCACAATATGTGACGTCCCCTCCACAGTTCAGGAAACCACCCATTCACCCCAGGTTTTGATCTTTTTGTCACGTTTTGACAGTGCAGAACGTAAAATTAGTAAATTTCAAACTCAGCTCAAATTCTCATAAGACTCGAAATCCTGGATTTCATGATGCTTTCCGCACTACCCAGTATTACTGGTGATAGACTTAAATTATGGACCCCGCTGATAATGGTGGGATATGATCTGTAGTCAGTTAAAATCCCAACATTTAGCCTCAACTTCCATCGGTTGATCGGAGAAGTTTCTTGATGCGGACATCTAAAAATGTCCCGATTTTCATCTGTGGATTTCACTGAAAAATTGTTCAGTCAAAATCCGCTAGACTGGTAACCGGTCTGTCTACTATGAAGGTGTGTGATTTGGACACCTGTAATGGTGGGATATGATTTGTAGCCAGTTAAAATCCCAACATTTACTAACCTCAACTTCCATCAGTTGATCAGTGAAGTTTCTTGAAGCGGACATCTAAAAATGTCCCGATTTTCATCTGTGGATTTCACTGACAAATTGTTCAGTCAAAGTTCTCCGCTAGTTTCTCCCGTAACCTTGTCATTCATCACGTGACATACTGAGGGATGTGCAATATATAAGTACACCGAAATGTGGTCCCAAAAGAAATGCATGGTAGACTTTCATAGTGTTAGATAAAGTCAAACTGAAAAAGTCAAAACCCTAGAGCATAGCACAACAATATGAATATTTTGACAATTTGCTCCCTGTGGGCCAATAGCAACGCAATTGAAGACGTCAAATTTGAGACCCGTCATTGACACTCTGCTTTTGGAGTCCGAAAAAACCATTGTCAAGTATCATAGATGTGAATGTCGGGTTTGGCCACAGTTACGCACTGTGGGTACAGTCCTCAAGTTTTGTATTTAGTTGAACCTCATACATTGACTTTTTAACTGGGCATACCAAGCGCCTAGTCAAGATCAGTTTGAAGCGCTTTCGGTTGATGCGCATCATTGCGCGATGCGATCGCGCAAGATGTTTGCTGCTTGCTGCTCACCTGAGCATTAGTCATCTTGAATAAACATAGGGCTACCTTTGATTATATACAAAGAAGGAAAAACTATAGAGGGGAAAGGGGAATGAATTGGCAGCTACATACAAATTTAAACTATTCCTAACTTAGGTACCAACATTTTGGTTTTCTTTGAGAGAAAGTTACCTGTAGAAAATAGTAACTCAGTCAAATGGACTATATTAGTATAATGTAGCTACCTGTAGAAAATAGTAACTACCATAATGTAAGTAAAGATATGAAAGTATATATGACATGCTCCTTAAGCCGAAGAGTCCAAACTATGTACAAATAGGTAAACCGAGTAGAAAATGAGTATGATGGGTCGCGAGAGCGCGCACCCGTTATGGCAATTGTCCGGATATAGAAACAGTCCCCCGTACTGGCAATTGTCCGGATATAGAAACAGTCCCGTACGGACGTAGCGACTGTTGTCAAATTCCAACATTACCTCCCCAAAAGTGAACACTGAGTCCAGGTGTTTTGTGGGCCATGTCACCAGCCTTGAAGCCAGGAGAGGATGCAGGTGGCATCAATGGTATAGTTTTATTATTGTAAAAAGAAATTAAATTACAATGAGAAATGGCACGGTGCTAAGACGTATAAATTTTATTGGCTTCATTAAGTCCCATGGGCCATGAGTCACTGACTTACGCTTTTGTCTTTCTTTACTAGCTGATGCTTTGCATTCTCAAAGGCAAATTGGAAGGATGAAGAGCTGGTGCCATTAAGTTTGGGTGGACCGACACACTGTGTATGACAGTTCACAACGAAAATCTAAATTATGTAGGTTGATATATGAAATTACCCAACTACTGTGAAATGGCTGTACACATTTGGAGTTGTCAATAATAACAGACTAGGCTTTTCTACTACGGGGGTATCACGGACTTAAATACGAAGGGCGCTTCGATTGAAGCCCCGTAAAGGAGTTCATCCCAGTGTAAAACTCTCCACTTTGTTCTGCATCATGAGTCTGCAAGGTGTTCGCTACCACTTAGAGCAAGACGACACAGCCGGTCAAGACATTGATCTACACATCGACCTGGAAGCTGAGGACAATGCTGAAGCCTGGGAAGGCATAGGAATATCAGAAGAAGACGTTGAGGGATCTATTACAGACCTCAAACAAGTTGTGCTCGACGTGTCAGTTGAAGTGGCAGCTGGTACAGATACTTGCTACCGTCGGTGGGTAGTCACTTTATATGTTCCCATCATCAGTTTACATGAAAAGCGCCTTCAGATACATGCGACATTTTGACTTATGGCTTCAGACATCGAAATATCTACCAGATGGACAGAGCGTATTTCGGGAACATCTTCTGGAAGACACCCCCCTTTTTATTGTTGCATGGCTTATGGCTCAGTAAAAAAAATTCTTTGACCTGGAGAGGGTTTCCTAACTCCATCTATTTTAGATGTGATACGATAAATCCAGATGGGAGTGAAAAACAATCGACAGAGGTTGTACCCTTCACATTCAGCCATGCCCAAAAACTACGGTCGTCACTAACATATGGATTTGGACGGCAATATAAGCGCGGCAACAACGCATGGGTTTTCAAAACTGATGCAGGTGAATGGGACGGTAATCCCTCCCTTTCGACAGAAGTTGCCAGATATATGATTTCCCTGCGTAAGCGCAAGGTATGATTGTAGGTGTAAGACCCAAACTATCACTCAAACTATTCCTGCAGTATGCCTCTGGCGACCGATACGCCATGAGTTCGAGAGCAATCACAAGTGATATTCTTCGCAAAATGTACCACTACAATCAAGCTGAACGACGAAGTGACATCTTCGCTGGTACTGAGAAATCTCCTCAAAAGTCGGTGAAAACATGGGGCAGTCCCCGCCGGCGTATTTTTGTCCACGCTGTTGTTACAATAGCGTTTGTTTGCTTAATGCGTATAGATGAAGTACTAAATCTGCAGTTCGAGGATGTAAAAAGTTCAGGCACAAATCGTCTTTCAATTACCCTTGAATCACGCAAAACCCATCAGTATGGAGGTTGGAGTCTTGTCTCGATATTTTCTTACTCCCTTCTCATACAATCGTTCTACAGGACTTAAGCCTTACTTTTTATGGGAATTTCCTAAGGAAGAGAAGGAACTATGTCCAGTGTCGGCCTTTGCAGCATGGATCGAGGCTTCCGACCTCAAAAATTCAACAGGCTATATATTCCGTGCACCAACTACAACAGGACGGGCACCACCTTCTATGAATAACTCCCCTATTGTAAGTTGTGTAGTCTTGATTTTTTCCTCCAAAGATTTAATAGATCAAGACCTCCGCTTCTTTCCTTGAGCTCTTTCGAAATAATCTTATCGACATTGGAATTGACCCGACAATGTATGGTGGCCACAGCCTTCGCCGAGGAGGATGCCAGTGGCTTATATATGAACGCCGTTGGCCTATTCTCCGAGTTTGTGATTGGGGTGGTTGGTCAAAGGACTTCAACCATTCCAGCATCCTTCGTTATATCTTTTCATGGAATGATGATCCTCATGAACCTCGTGAAGATTTCTTCAATCCTAACCGTCCCCCAACAGTCAAGTGCCATTTCTGTGGAAGGAATTGTTGGTGCTCTGGACAGTAAAAGAATTAGATGTAGAAATTGTTGTGCCATTGTGTATATGTATACTCTCTACTAGACATTCTTTTGACCATGCCAGTTGACTCGGATGAGCTCGCCCTCTTTCTACGACTGACGCCCATCCAGACTACTATCAATCATCATATACTATTTGAGTCACATCATGTTACGAGTCCCTTTCCAGAACTTGTTCGCAATGATGTGTACATAAATGATAATACTTTATACTATGGTACTTTTGGAAACGCTGTGAGATGTTTGCAATGAAATAAGGGAAATGATTTCTTTGAATTCTCGTATGTTATGTGGTGTGCTATGGACGAGAGCATCTATAGCCGCAGTACTTACCCGAGTTACATAAGGAGTCAGAAAGTGCTTGTAAAATTTATGACCAGGGTACATTATTAAACGCATCTTACCGCAAAGAACTTATGGATCCAAACTTTAAAAAGGCAGTTTGATAATCGAATTCACATACAGGCTTCTGGAGCCCTATAGAAGCAGGGGTGGCATTCAAGCTGTTTCTATATCCAAGCCAACAAAGTCGTTTTTATTGAACCACTCATTATTTCACACAGACGCATTTATGGCAAACTTGGAGGTAATACCCTGGCCATTAAATCATCTATTCTATGCTGATTTGACGTGCAGACTAAAAGCGTGGAGGACACGGTGGCAAACACTTTGCAGGAAAATAAAATTGAGGTGACTTGTCCCAAACATCTTAGTTAAGCGGCACAAATGACGAGAAATTTTGAAGACGACAGGTGATCTTGAACCCACTGCTTTCAAATGTAGAATTTCAGAAAGCTCCGAGTCACCTGTAACTACCAATTTTCTGTGTCGTTTTTCACTGGAGGTTGACAGCACTAAGTTGAAGATCGAAGTTCGGATCAGCAAGACTACCGGTGAAGCGGAATTGGATGAATTGATGTCTCGATGGGAAGAGGAATGTGAGGTGGATCTCATATACAAGGGCTGCACCTGTGCTGAACAGTTTGGTATGGGTGATGATCGTGAAGTTCGTCATTACGACTTGAATTGCCCACATCAGGACGAGTGACTTTGATCACTTTCCTACAAGACGCCAGCCTTGTGTTTCCTAATGCTCATAGTTTTCTTCTCTCAGGCGTTGTACCTCCGATATTGAGTTTAGAGTTCTGAGGCTCTCCTAAAATCGACGACCTGGAGTCAACCTAAATAAAGTAATGAAGTTTGTGCACCGGATTTCTAGTACCTAGAAAATACACTTTTGTAAACGTTACATCTCCATCACAATCTCCGCCTTATAAAGAAACATTGACAAATCCCGTGCAGAAGCCTTATCCGCGAAAAAAATTCCAGCCGATTTCCAGACTAGGCTCCATCACCATGAACACTGAGTGATCCGCTGAGAGTGACAGCCCATTTACGTCCTTTTGATTTGAGCAGTAGCTACTTTCGGGTGAACTCAGGTTTTGCCTAACAGTTCGACGGCCGAATGTGCCAATGAAGCTCAGCACGCACCCCGGCCCTCTTTCCAGATTCTCCGGAAGAGTGATACCCCCCTAAGTTCTTTGTACAGAAGGTTTGAATGGAAAAACCGGAAGGGTTTGAGTATGCGCACGTTGTACGCTTAGTACACGGAAGAAACAAGATCCCCTACGCTTGCTTCCCTTCGTTTAAGTCCCACTTTCCCTTAAGACCTTCAAGTCAGGTATCAAAAGGCTCTGTCTTAATCCGGTCTTCGTCTATCATTTTTGCAATCCTGAATTTCACCTCTGCCTGTAAATATGGCGATCGTGCAGCCCACAATTCGTGTCGACAATACGTCAGTATTTTTTATAAAAAAAAAGAATGCCACTTTCATGTTTTCTTTAGAATGGGAGTAGCTTACATCGGCGTCGTTGCTGCTGGAATGTAAGACTCGGAGATCTTTTTTATACTTACAGCCCTTGACTGACAGACATGATAATCAATGGCAGTTTGTACGGAGGTATGATGCGTCTCCTCGGTTCTGGAACTAGACTTACCGAAGCAGTCTCATTCGTGCAGACCTGGTACTACTTCGTGAAATACCGACAGGCAAGTTGCCGCTCCTAAGTTTTCTTCTTCTTTTGACTATCTAACGTCTATGACATAGGATGTTTGGTATATCAAGACTCTAGTAAGCGCACTAAAGAAATGTCGATAGATTATTATTGATATGCTGTATAGGTGGCCAGTGTATTGATATTCGAGACAATCCATCAAGCCCTTATTTCCCATACAGGTAAGATATCACCGTGACGAGTATTGTCAGAGGCTA